>OCZS010000037.1_pt1 | contig 37084 bp, 38 predicted proteins | sample 1539071 | NCBI WGS metagenome assembly OCZS01 (sample SAMEA3113584, study PRJEB22503) | soil metagenome
TGCACGGCGACGCGGCGTTCGCCGGCCAGGGCGTCGTCGCCGAGACGCTCAACCTCTCTCAGCTGCGCGGCTACCGCACGGGCGGCACGGTGCACCTCGTCATCAACAACCAGGTGGGCTTCACGACGTCGCCCAGCGCCTCGCGCTCCTCGACGTACTCGACCGACGTCGCGCGGATGATCCAGGCGCCGATCTTCCACGTCAACGGTGACGACCCCGAGGCGTGCGTCCGGGTGGCCGAGCTCGCCTACGAGTTCCGCAAGGAGTTCCACAAGGACGTCGTCATCGACATGGTCTGCTACCGCCGACGCGGCCACAACGAGGGTGACGACCCGTCGATGACGCAGCCGCTCATGTACAACCTCATCGAGGCCAAGCGCAGCGTGCGCAAGCTCTACACCGAGTCGCTCATCGGTCGCGGCGACATCACGGTCGAGGACGCCGAGGCCGCCCTGCGGGACTACCAGCAACAGCTCGAGCGCGTCTTCGTCGAGACCAAGGCCGCGCTCAAGGAGGCCGAGAGGGAGGCGGCGGACGAGAACTACTCCGGCACCGACGTCGAGGGCCACACCGGCCTCGAGCCGCCGGCGGCCCAGGCCCGCGACGCCGACGCCACGAGCTACTCCTCGACGGAGACGGCGATCACCACGGAGGTGCTCCACCGCCTGGGTGACGCCTTCGTGGACGTCCCCGACGGCTTCACGGTGCACCCCAAGCTCCAGCAGATGCTCGAGAAGCGCGCGGCCAGCGTGCGCGACGGCGGCATCGACTGGGGGACCGGCGAGCTCATCGCCTTCGGCTCCATGCTCATCGAGGGCACCCCCGTTCGCCTCGCGGGCCAGGACAGCCGCCGTGGCACCTTCGTCCAACGCCACGCCGTCCTCATCGACAAGGAGAACGCCGCAGAGTGGACCCCGCTGCTCTACCTGGGCCAGGGGCAGGGCAAGTTCTGGGTCTACGACAGCCTGCTGTCCGAGTTCGCCGCGATGGGCTTCGAGTACGGCTACTCGGTCGAGCGGCCGGACGCCCTCGTCCTGTGGGAGGCCCAGTTCGGTGACTTCTTCAACGGCGCCCAGACCATCGTCGACGAGTTCATCTCGAGCTCGGAGCAGAAGTGGGGGCAGCGCTCGTCGGTCGTCCTGCTCCTCCCCCACGGCTACGAGGGGCAGGGGCCCGACCACTCCTCGGCCCGGATCGAACGGTTCCTCACGATGTGCGCCGAGGGCAACATGACGGTCGCCTACCCCTCGACCCCGGCGTCCTACTTCCACCTCCTGCGTCGCCAGGCCTATGCACGCCCGCGGCGCCCGCTCATCGTCTTCACCCCCAAGTCGATGCTCCGGCTCAAGGCGGCGAGCAGCGCACCCGAGGACTTCACCGAGGGCAGGTTCCTCCCGGTCATCCCGGACCGACCGGGCTCCACGAGCGGCGAGGTGACGAGGATCCTCATCGCGGCTGGGAAGGTGGTCTACGACCTCGAGGCGGAGCGGGCGAAGCGCGGCGACACCGCGACCGAGATCCTCCGTCTCGAGCAGTACTACCCGCTGCCGGCGGCTGACCTGGCGGCGGCCCTGGCTCGGCACCCCGGTGCCGAGGTGGTCGTCGTCCAGGACGAGCCGCGCAACCAGGGGGCGTGGCCCTTCCTCGCGCTCAACCTTCCGGAAGCCCTCGCGGTGCAGGGCGAGCACCGCCCGCTCCACATCGTCTCGCGGTCGGCGTCGGCGTCCCCGGCCACGGGCTCCACGAAGAAGCACCAGGCGGAGCAGGCAGACCTCGTCGCCCAGGCGTTCGACCGCTGAGCAGGCACTCGACGGCTCCGTGGCTGCCCGACACGCCGCCCCCGGTGCGCCGGGCGGCGGTCCCCTCGCGGCACGCCCGGTAGCCTCACACCGTGTACTTCACGGACCGCGGCATCGAGGAGCTGCAGGCCCGCCGTGGTGACGAGGAGGTCACCTTCGGCTGGCTGGCCGAGCAGCTTCGCACGTTCGTCGATCTCCACCCGGACTTCGAGATTCCCGTGGAGCGGCTCGCGACGTGGCTGGCCCGCCTGGACGACGAGGACGAATGAGCGAGCCGATGTCCGAGCACCAGCCGGACGGCGGTCCGGCGCCCATCGAGTTCCGCCCGAGCGCCGACAACCAGGTGGTCCCCGACGGACCACGTGACCTGGCGGTCGTCTTCCTCGGCGCGTCGCTCGTGACCGGAGTGGGGGACCCGAAGGGGCAGGGCTGGGTCACCCGGGTCGTCGGACGGACCCACCACCCCGACCTGGAGCTGACGGCATACAACCTCGGCGTGCGTGGCGACACCTCCGCGGACCTCCTCCACCGGTGGGAGAGCGAGGTGCCCCGGCGCTGGGCCGGCCGCACGGAGCGCAGGGTGGTCGTCTCGGTGGGGACGACCGACGTCCTGCAGGGCATCACGCTGGCGCGTCACCGCCTCAACCTGGCCAACCTCCTCGACGACGCCGCGAGGTCCGGGGTCGGCACGTTCGTCGTCAGTCCCCCGCCGGCCGACGACCCGGAGCTCGACGCCCGCCTCGAGGTGCTCGTCGAGGCGCAGGCCGACGTGTGCGCCCGACGAGGCGTTCCCTTCGTCGACTGCTTCGCCCCGCTCATGGGGCACGACCAGTGGCGCACCGACCTCGCGACGAGCCACGTTCCGCACCATCCGGGGCAGGCGGGCTACGGCCTCATCGCCTGGCTCGTGCTGCACAACGGCTGGGCCGAGTGGCTCCAGATCGACTGACGTCCGGTCGTCGACCCCCGAGGGTCGTCAGCTCGACACGACGAAGTCGCGGAGCAGGTCTGCGAACCGGTCAGGGTCGTCGAGGTGCGGGAAGTGCCCCGCGCCCTCGAAGAGCTCGACGCGGCACCCGGGGATCGAGCGCTGGGCCGTGATCGCGTGCCACGCCGGGATCATCCGGTCCTTCGTGCCCCAGACCACGAGGGTGGGAACGGTGCGTGCCTCCGGGAGATAGTCGTGCGCACTGACGCTCTGGCCGCCGCGGTCGATGACCGAGCGGGTGGTGGCGAGGAAGGCCCGCCGGCTGTCGGCGTCCGCGAGCGAGGTGAACCCCTCCCACACGGCCGTGAGGTCGGAGCCGGGTCGCCACCCCACCACGGCGAGGGCCCGCCCGGTCGACTCGAGGCGCCCTCGGACCCAGCCCGACGCGAGGACGGGCAGCACCCACTCGGCGCCCGGCAGGGTGGCGGAGCGCAGGACGGCGTGGACGTCGCGCCCGAGTCCGCCACTCGCCACGAGCACGAGGCGGTCCACCCGCTCCGGGAACAGGTAGGAGAACACCATGGCGATGCCGCCCCCGAGCGAGTGGCCGACGAGCGTCACCGTCTCGATGTGGAGGCGGTCGAGGAGGTCGCGCAGCGTCGCGGCATGTGCACCCAGGGAGTAGTCGCCGACCGGTTTCGCCGAGGCCCCGTGACCGAAGAGGTCGGGGATGACGACGCGCTGGTCGTCGTCCATGCGATCGAGCAGGTGCGCCCAGTTGCGGTGGGAGCCGAGCAGACCGTGGATGAAGAGCACGGCGGAACCGGTGCCACTGTCCAGGTAGGACAGCTCGTGGCCGTGCAGGGTGACGGTGTGGGCCGTCGGCGGTGCGGGCACGTGATCACCTCCGGCGGGTCGTGCGCTGCCCCGAGGCTACGTGGCGGGGGTCGGTTGTGCCCCGGGTGGTGTCCGGGGCCACAGAGCGCCGGACCTCGCCTTGCCGCCACTCACCCGACGGTGAAGACGACCTTGCCCGACACCTCGCCGTCGACCATGCGGCGGAAGCCGTCCCGCGCCTCGGAGAGCGGACGCACCGAGTCCACCAGCGGTTCGATGCCTGCGTCGACGACGAAGCGGGCGAGACGCTCGAGCTCCGTGCGGGTGCCCATGGTGGAGCCCACGACGCGAAGCTGCTTGAAGTAGATCTTCGTGAGCTCGGCCCTGGCCGGGGCGTCCCCCGACGTCGCGCCCGAGATGACGACCGTGCCACCGGGGCGGAGGCTGTTGATCGAGTGGGACCACGTGGCGGCACCGACGGTCTCGAGAACGGCGTCGACGCGCTCGGGCAGTCGGGCCCCACTCTCGAAGGCACGGTCCGCGCCGAGCGCCACGGCCTGGTCACCCCTGGCGGCATCCCGGCTCGTCACCCACATGCGGATGCCGGCAGCGGCACCGAGCTGGACCAGCGCCGTCGCGACGCCGCCCGCCGCCCCCTGGACGAGGACGGTGGCCCCGGGTTGCACCCCGGCGTTGGTGAAGAGCATGCGGTATGCCGTGAGCCAGGCCGTCGGCAGGCACGCGGCGTGTTCCCACGACAGTTCGTCGGGCTTGGGCACGACGTTGTGGCGTGGGACCGCGACGACCTCCGCCAACGTCCCGTCGTAGACCTCGGACAGCAGGCTCCGGCGTGGGTCGAGCGTCTCGTCGCCGGTCCAGCCCGGTGACGGAACCACGGCGTGGACGAGGACGTCGTTGCCGTCGGCGTCGACCCCCGCACCGTCGCAGCCGAGGACCATCGGCAGTCGGTCTGCGGGGAGGCCCACACCACGCAGGGACCACACGTCGTGGTGGTTGAGCGCCGCGGTGCGCAGCCGCACCGTGGTCCAGCCCTCGGGTGGGCTGGGCTCGGGGCGGTCACCGACCTCGAGACCCGAAAGGGGGTCGTCGGCGGACTGGCGGACAGCGGTGACGGCGAGCATGGTCCGACCCTATTCCGCTCGGGCGGAGCGCCGGCCGAGCCACGTCAGCCGGTGAGGACGGTGGGGGCGGCGCGCCGCAGGGCGTCGCGCCAGTGGGGAAGCGGCGAAAGACCGGCGGCCGTCCACATGTCGTGCGAGAGCACGCTGTATGCCGGCCTCGGGGCAGGCCGTGGGAAGTCCGCGGTGGTGACCGGCGTGATCCGAGCCGGGTCCAGGCCGAGCTCCTCGAAGACGGCTCGGGCCAGCTCGTACCAGGAGCACTGTCCACCACCCGTGGCGTGCCAGATCCCGAACGGTGCCCCTGAGTCGACGATGCGCACGATGCCCTCGGCCAGGTCCACCGTCCACGTCGGCTGGCCCACCTGGTCGGCGACCACCGTGAGCACCTCGCGGTTCCCGGCGAGGCGACGCATGGTGGCCGGGAAGTTCGTGCCGCCTGCCCCGTACAGCCACGCCGTGCGGACCACCCATGACCGTGCGCACTCGGCCCGGACCGCCCACTCGCCGGCCGCCTTGGTCCTCCCGTAGGCCGATGCCGGCGCCACGGCGGAGTCCGCGGCATACGGCTGTGAGCCGTCTCCGGCGACGACGTAGTCCGTCGAGAGCTGCACCATCGTCGCGCCGACGGCGGAGGCGGCGCGTGCGAGGTTCGCGGCACCGACCGCGTTGACGGCGAATGCGGTGGCCTCGTCCGCCTCGGCCGCGTCGACGGCGGTGTAGGCGGCCGAGTTGACGACCACGTCATGGCCCTCCACGGATGCCGCGCACTGTGCCGGGTCGAGGATGTCGAGCTCGGGGAGGTCGGCACCGGTCACCTCGTGCCCGTGATGCTCGAGCACCCGGCAGAGGTCCCGGCCGAGCATGCCGGCAGCGCCGGCGACCAGCCACCGTGCCATCAGCCGGCCACGACCTGCTGGCTGCGGGCGTATCGTGCCTCGGTCGCCTGCTTCGTCGGCCGCCACCACGCCTCGTTGGTGCGGTACCAGTCGATCGTCGCGGCCAGCCCCTCGCGGAAGCTGCGATAGCGCGGTGACCACCCGAGCTCGGTGCGGAGCCGCGACGCGTCGATCGCGTAGCGCAGGTCGTGGCCGGCGCGATCGGTCACGTGGTCGTAGCCTTCCGGGTCCTGGCCCATGAGCTCGAGGACCAGCCGTACGACGTCGCGGTTGTTCACCTCGCCGTCCGCGCCGATGAGGTACGTCTCCCCGATCCGCCCCCGGTCGATGATCGTCCAGACCGCCTCGTTGTGGTCGTCGACGTGGATCCAGTCACGGACGTTCAGGCCGGCGCCGTACAGCTTGGGACGCACGCCGTCGAGGACGTTGGTGATCTGGCGCGGGATGAACTTCTCGACGTGCTGTCGCGGACCGTAGTTGTTCGAGCAGTTGGAGATCGTCGCCCGCAGGCCGAAGGACCGGACCCAGGCCCGCACGAGGAGGTCCGAGCCGGCCTTGGTCGAGGAGTACGGCGAGCTCGGGTTGTACGGGGTGTTCTCGGTGAACCGGCGTGGCTCGTCGAGGTCGAGGTCGCCGTAGACCTCGTCCGTCGATATGTGGTGGTAGCGCACGTCGTGGCGGCGAGCCGCCTCGAGGAGGGCGTAGGTGCCGAGCAGGTTCGTCCGCACGAAGGGGCTGGGGTCCTCGAGCGAGTTGTCGTTGTGGGACTCGGCGGCGAAGTGGACGACGAGGTCCGTCCCGGCGACCAGGCGCTCCACGAGGGCCTCGTCGGCGACGTCGCCCTCGACGAAGTGGATCCGGTCCGTCGCACCCTCCAGGGAGGTGGTCGACCCGGCGTACGTGAGTGCGTCCAGGACGGTGATCTCCACCTCCGGGCGGCTGGCGAGGGTGAGATGGACGAAGTTGCTGCCGATGAAGCCGGCCCCACCCGTGACGAGAACCTTCATGCGCGACAGGGTACTGGCCGGGCCGGGACCGCCGGCCGAGCGGACGGGCTGTCGACGCCGGCGCTGCGGTGCCTCATCGGGTGGCCCCGTGACGCTGGTTCTTCGATGCCAGTGGTCAGTGGACCCCGAAGCAGAGCGGGTGGCCGGCCGGACTGGCATACACGGCGAACATCTCGTCGCCGTCCGGGTTGTCGGCCGGCTTCCTCGGTGCCTGGAGCTGACGACCTCCGAGCTCGACCGCCCGGCGACCGGCCTCCTCCAGGTCGTCGACATGGAGGTCGAGGTGAGCCTGTTGCTGCTGCTCACCGCTCGGCCAGCTCGGCGCCACATGGTTGGGCGCACGCTGCACGCCCATGACCCACTCGTCCTCGACGACGATGCTGTGCCAGTCCTCGTCGCGGTGCACCGTGCCGCCCAGAAGGCCGGCCCAGAACGTGCTCTCCGCCTCGATGTCCCCGGCGTCGAACACCACGACGCGCCGGAGAACTCTCATGTCGTCTCCTCCTCCGTCGACGAGATCGAGCTTGCCCGGTCCCCCATACGGACCTGGTCGTGGCCCGGTGAGGTCGCCGATAGGCTCCCCGGTCATGAAGGGCATCATCCTCGCCGGCGGCTCCGGAACCCGTCTACACCCCATCACCCGAGGCATCTCCAAGCAGCTCATGCCCGTCTACGACAAGCCGATGGTGTACTACCCGCTCTCGACCCTCATGATGGCCGGCATCCGCGAGGTTCTCGTGATCACGACCCCGCAGGATCGCCAGCAGTTCGAGCGGCTGCTCGGGAACGGGTCCCAGTGGGGCATCGAGATCGGCTACGCGGTCCAGCCGAGCCCGGATGGGCTGGCCCAGGCGTTCGTCATCGGGGCGGAGTTCATCGGAAGGGACTCCGTGGCGCTCGTTCTCGGGGACAACATCTTCTACGGCACGGGGCTCGGGACCTCCTTGCGAGCCCTCACCGACGTCCGTGGTGGGCACATCTTCGCGCACCACGTGAGCGAGCCGAGCGCCTACGGCGTCGTCGAGTTCGACGACGACGGCACGGTCCTGTCCATCGAGGAGAAGCCCGCCCACCCCCGGTCCGAGTACGCGGTGCCCGGGTTGTACTTCTACGACAACGACGTCGTCGACATCGCGTGCACCCTGAAGCCGAGCGCGCGGGGGGAGCTCGAGATCACCGGAGTCAACGACGCATACCTCAGCCGGGGGGCCCTGGCGGTCACGGTGCTCCCTCGGGGCACCGCGTGGTTCGACACCGGCACGTTCGAGGGGCTCATGGAGGCGAGCCAGTTCGTCCATGTGGTGGAAGCGCGCCAGGGGTACAAGATCGGCTGCGTCGAGGAGGTCGCCTGGCGGGCCGGCTGGATCGACGACGACACCTTCCGCCGCCTCGGTGACGACCTCCTGAAGTCGGGCTACGGGGCCTACATCCACACCTGCCTCGCCCGCGGGAGGTCTGCCCACTGATGCACATCGAGCGCCTCTCCATCGACGGCGCCTTCGTCGTCACCCCCCGCCAGCTGCACGACGACCGCGGGACCTTCCTGGAGTCCTTCCGCGGTGACCACCTCGCCGAACACCTCGGACACCGCCCAGACGTTCTCCAGACGAACGTGTCGGTGTCCTCGCGAGGCACCGTGCGCGGCATCCACTTCGCCGACGTGCCGCCCGGGCAGGCCAAGTTCGTCACGGCTGTGAGCGGGTCACTCCTCGACTACGTCGTGGACCTCCGCGTGGGGTCACCGACCTTCGGGCGCTCGGAGGCGGTGCTCCTCGACACGCAGGAGCGGCGCGCGGTGTACCTCTCCGAAGGGCTCGGACACGCCTTCTGCGCGCTGGAGGACGGCACGACGGCGATGTACCTGTGCACCGCGACGTACAACCCGGCCGGCGAGCACGGCATCCACCCGTTGGACCCTGCGGTCGGCCTGCCCCTCCCGGAGGACGTCGACCCCCGCCTCTCCCCCAAGGACGACGCGGCCCCCTCCCTGAGGGAGGCGGAGGCGTCGGGTCTGCTGCCCGCGTATGCCGTATGCACGGCGTGGGCGGCCACGCTGGCTCAGCGGGGGAACTGACGCTCCCACGTCGTGATGGTGCGCACGGCGGGCTCGAGCTGCTCCCTCATCTGGTCGAAGACGGCGTCCTCCCGCTTGAACGGGTCGACGACGTCACGGTCGAGCCCCCGTGGCCGGCGCCAGTTCGCGCCGATCATCGCGGGGAGCTCCCGCCAGCGCGAGACGACGTCGTCGGCACCGGCTGCGGCGAGCAGCTCGGCCCAGTTCTCCCGCCCACCGACGTCGTCGAGGGCGTGTGCGAACTCGAGGATCGTGAAGGTCCGGCGGAAGGCCTGCGGCGACTCCTCCAGCACACGCTCCTTGTGGGCCGAGGTCATCACGAGGACGAGCGCCTGGTCGCGGAGCACGCGGCTCGTCGCCAGCCGTGCCCGAAACTCTGCGTCGGCCAGGCCGAGGGCGGCGAGTCGGCTGGCCGAGCCCTCCTCGATCGGGCGCCCGACGAGAGCCTGGGTGCCCGCGCTCGTGACCTCGAAGGCGCCGGGACGCACCTCTTCCAGCCCGTGCCTCAGCAGGACCGCCGCATACGGGGAGCGGCAGACGTTGCCCGTGCAGACGGTGAGGATGCGGACCGGTCCGGCGCTGGTCGAGCCCCGGGCGGTGACGTGGTCGGCGGCAGTCATGACGCCCGCAAGCCTAGGTCAACGGGAGCCGCGGTGGTTTCGCTTGTTCCCCGCCGGCGCGAGGCGGTGGACCGCGTCGGCGACGGCATCGGCCACACCGTCCTGGAACACCGAGGGCACGATCCGCTCCGGCACGGGGTCCTCGACGAGGTCGGCGATGGCCCGGGCCGCCGCCAGCTTCATCGCCTCGGTGATCTCCGTCGCGCCGGCGTCCAGGGCGCCACGGAAGACTCCCGGAAAGGCCAGGACGTTGTTGATCTGGTTGGGGAAGTCCGACCGGCCGGTCGCGACGATCGCCGCGTGACGCCGCGCGATGTCCGGGTGCACCTCCGGGGTGGGGTTGGCCAGGGCGAAGACCATTCCCAGCGGGGCCATGGTGGCGATCTCCTCCTCCAGGACGGTGCCCCCGGACACCCCCACGAAGACATCGGCGCCGGCGAGGGCGGCCGCCAGCCGGCCGGTGAGGGCGCGCGGGTTGGTCGTCGCTGCGAGACGGTCCTTGTGTCCCGTGAGGTCTTGGCGGGATGCGGAGATGATGCCGCGGGAGTCGCACACGACGATGTCCCTCACGCCCGCCCGCTGGAGCAGTCGTGTCACCGCGACGCCCGCCGCCCCCGCGCCCGAGATGACGACCCGTAGTTCGGCAAGCGGGCGGCCGAGCACCGCGGCGCCGTTGAGCAGCCCGGCGAGCACGACGATGGCCGTTCCGTGCTGGTCGTCGTGGAACACCGGGATGTCGAGCCGGTCCTTGAGCTGCTCCTCGATGTCGAAGCACCGGGGCGCCGAGATGTCCTCGAGGTTGATACCACCGAACGACGGGGCGATCCGGACGATCGCCTCCACGAGCTCCTCGACCGTGCCGGTCTCCATGACCACGGGAAACGCGTCGATGCCCCCGAAGTGTCGGAAGAGCACCGCCTTGCCCTCCATGACGGGCATCGCCGCCAGGGGCCCGATGTCGCCGAGGCCGAGCACCGCCGTCCCGTCGCTGACGACCGCGACGGTGTTGCCGCGTGCCGTGTAGCGCGTCGAGAGCCCCGCGTCGGCGGCGATGGCGAGGGACACCTCTGCCACGCCCGGGGTGTACAGCAGTGCAAGGTCCCGCGCGTCACGCAGCGGCTGCGTGGCGCGGACCCCGAGCTTTCCACCCTCGTGGGCCCGAAAGACCGGGCTGTCCGGGTCGACGAGGGGGCCATGGGGTGACGCAGCCATGGGGCAGGCTCCTTCGGAGGCACGAGAGGCCGGCCAACGTAGGGCGGCGAGCCGGTGCGAGTGCGGTCCGAGGGGGGTGCGTCTCGGGCGATCACGCTGTGCGGGGGTGGCCGCGAGGCGCTCATCATCCCACACGAAAGATCGTGCCCACCTGTGACGACCGTCGCGTCACCCCGGTGGCAGGATCGCCCCGTACCCCGTGCCGGCAACCCCCGGCACCCCCGTGAAAGGAATGCTCCCATGTTCCCCACCCGTGCCCTCGCCGTGGCAGCGGCCGCCACGACAGCACTGGCCCTCAGTGCGTGCGGCTCCGACTCACTGTCCGAGGGAGGCGCCACGACGAGCGCAGCACCCACCGCCTCCGCCTCCGCCTCGGGCCCGGACCAGGCGCTCGTGGCCAAGCTGCCCGAGAAGATCAAGAGCGCCGGCACCATCGTCGTCGGCACCGACGCGACGTACCAGCCCAACGAGTACCTCGACACCGACGGCAAGACGGTCATCGGCATGGACGTCGACCTCTTCGACGCCGTCATGGCGAAGTTCGGTGTCAAGACCGAGTGGGTCCCCTCGGCCTTCGACGCGATCATCCTGGGCGTCCAGAGCGGCAAGTACGACATCGGTGTCTCGAGCTTCACGATCAACCCCGAGCGGCTCGAGCAGGCCACCATGGTCAGCTACTTCACCGCCGGCACCCAGTGGGTCACCCAGAAGGGGAACCCCAAGGCGGTGGATCCGGACAACGCGTGCGGCAAGACCGTCGGCGTGCAGAAGGGCACCATCCAGGCCGACATCGACCTCCCCGCCCGGAACAAGACCTGCACCGACGCCGGCAAGCCGGAGATCAACGTCCTCGTCGACGCCGACCAGGCGAAGGTGACGGCGGCGGTCCAGTCCGGCAAGGCCGACGCCATGCTCGTCGACCTGCCCCCCGCGATCTCCGCGGTCGATCTCACCGGCGGCTCCCTGGAGCTGCTCGGTGAGCAGTACGACTCCGCCCCCTACGGGTACGTCCTCAAGAAGGAGGACACGGAGTTCGGCGAGGCCATCGCCGAGGCCCTCGAGCAGCTCAAGACGGAGGGCACCTACGACGAGATCCTCGCCAAGTGGAAGGCGGAGGGCGGTGCCACCGACGACTTCGCGGTGAACCCGCAGGTGTCCTGACGTCATGACGTCAACCTCGCCGGACCGGCCGGGCGCGATCCACGCCCGCCCGGTCCAGCACCCCTGGCGGTGGGTCGCCCTGGCCGTCATCGCCGTCGTCGCCGGCATGATCGTGAGCTCGTTCGTCACCAACGAGAGGTGGAACTTCCCCTTCGCGTTCGAGATCATGCAGCAGAGCCCGGTCGTCGAGGGGCTGTGGAAGGGCACGATCTTCGGGACGATCGGCGCCATGGTGCTCGGCATCGGGCTGGGTGTGGTGCTGGCCGTGATGCGGCTGTCGGCAAACCCCGTCCTGCGCGGTGTGGCGTTCGTCTACACCTGGTTCTTCCGGGCGATACCCCGCTACGTCCTGCTCGTCCTGCTCGGCACCGGTCTGGGGTTCCTGTACCCCGGCTTCGACATCGGCGTCCCGTTCGGCCAGCAGATCGCGGGTGCCGTCGGGCTCGAGAGTGACCTGACGTTCTTCACCCTCGACTACAACAGCATCTCGAGCACGATCTGGGTCGGCATCCTCGGCCTCGGGCTCTCGGAGGCGGCGTACATGGCGGAGATCGCCCGAGCCGGCATCCTGTCCGTCGACCGCGGGCAGGCGGAAGCGGCCCAGGCCCTCGGGATGCCGCCCGGCAAGACGATGCGCCGCATCGTGCTGCCCCAGGCCATGCGGGTGATCGTGCCCCCCACGGGGAACGAGACCATCGCGATGGTCAAGGACACCTCGCTGCTGGCGGCGGTGCCCGTCATCGTCGAGCTGTTCTACCAGTCCTACCAGTTCGGCCAGCGGACGTTCCAGATCATGCCCGGGATCGTCGCCGCCACGATCTGGTACCTCATCGTCTGCTCGATCCTCATGGTCGGCCAGTCGTGGCTGGAGCGATACTTCGGCCGCGGGTTCGGTGTCGTCCCGACGAGGACGCAGCAGAAGCTCGCCGAGATCGAGGCGGACCACTGATGAGCCAGCGCCACGCCGCCACGGGGTTCCCCGACGAGCCCCTCGTCCGTGCGGTGAACGTCACGAAGGCGTTCCACGGGACGGAGGTGCTCAAGGGCATCGACATGGACGTGCACCGCGGTGAGGTCGTGGTCCTCTGCGGGCCGTCCGGCTCCGGAAAGACGACGTTCCTGCGCTGCATCAACCAGCTGGAGACGATCGACGGCGGCCGGATCTGGGTCGACGGCGACCTCATGGGCTACGAGGACCGTGGCGGCACCCTGCACCGGCTCACGGACAAGAGGATGGCCGCTCAGCGCCGCGACATCGGCATGTGCTTCCAGCGGTTCAACCTCTTTCCCCACAAGACCGTCCTCGAGAACGTCATCGAGGCACCGATGCAGGTGAAGGGAACGTCGCGCCCGCAGGCCGAGGCCGCTGCCCGGGAGCTGCTCGACCAGGTCGGCCTCGGCGACAAGCCGTCCGCGTACCCGGCCCAGCTCTCCGGCGGTCAGCAGCAGCGCGTCGCGATCGCCCGGGCGCTCGCCATGGACCCCAAGCTCATGCTCTTCGACGAGCCCACGAGCGCCCTCGACCCCGAGCTCGTCGGCGAGGTCCTCAAGGTCATGCGCGACCTGGCCACCCGCGGCATGACGATGATCGTCGTGACGCACGAGATGGGCTTCGCGCGGGAGGTCGCCGACCGGGTCGTCTTCATCGACGCAGGTGCGGTCGTCGAGGAGGGGCCACCCGACCAGTGCCTGGGGAACCCGCAGCACCAGCGCACGCGGGCCTTCCTGTCGCGGATGCGGCGGGAGGAGGCCGCGCACGCCCGCGCCGTCGTGCAGACGGTGACCGGCACGGCGGACGCCCTCGGCGCCGTGGGCGGGCTGGACGACGAGTCCACCCCTTCCCCGGACGAGGCGGCCGGCCGGCATCCCACGACGTGACCCGGTCGAGGTCGGCACTGGGGCGCCTGCCGCGGCCGGCGCTGGTCCGGGTGCGCGGCCGCTCGATGGCGCCGACGTACCGCGACGGTGACCTCCTGCTCGTCATCCGGGGCCTTTCCCCGCGGGTCGGTCGGGCCGCGGTGGTCCGGCTGCCGCCGGATGCGGCAGGACGACCGAGGCCGCTCTCGGTCAAGCGCGTCACGCGCCGCTCCGCGGACGAGCCGCGGCGCTGGTGGGTCGACTCGGACAACGCCGCCGAGGGGGTCAGCTCCGCCCACGTCGGCACCCTGACCAGCGACGACGTCGTGGCCGTCGTCGTCGCTCGGGTCCGCCGGGGCTGAGGTAGGTTGGTCGGGAACCGCAGGCCCGACCCGAGGAGAGACCCATGCTGTCCCTGTTCCGCATCACCGACGTCTCGGCGCACTGTGACCTCCCGTGCGGCGTCTACGACCCCGCGCAGGCGCGCATCGAGGCCGAGTCGATCAAGGCGATCATCGCCAAGGTCGCCGACAACCCCGATCCCGACTTCCGGATGCGCGCGACGATCATCAAGGAGCAGCGGTCAGAGCTCGTCAAGCACCACCTGTGGGTGCTCTGGACCGACTACTTCAAGGCCCCGCACTTCGAGAAGTACCCGCAGCTGCACACCCTCTTCAACGAGGCCACGAAGCTCGCCGGCGCGGCGGGGACGAAGGGCGAGTTCGACGCCGGGAGGGCTGACGAGCTCCTCGGGAAGATCGACGAGATCGCCCGCGTCTTCGCCGAGACGAAGGCCGCCTGAGCGGCTGCCCGACCGACGTCACGAGGCGCCCGCGGCCTGGCCGTGGGCGCCTCGTGCGTGCCTGCGCGGCTCCAGCCCGGCTAGAAGGGAGGAACCGAGACGAGGTACACCTCTCCGGCTCCGTCCAGCAGCACGGGCCCCTCGCCTGCTGGAACGAAGGCGGAGCCGGCGTCACCGAGCTCGAGCGTGCCGGAGCGGCTGCTCAGCGTGACCCGTCCGCGGAGGCAGAACACGATGCGGGGTGAGCCGTCCGCGGGGAGAGGGCGCCGGGGGGTGACCCGGTGCAGGCGGAACCGGTCCGACGCCGTGTCGAACACCTCGAGGCCCGGTTCGACCGAGCGACCGCGACCCGGGATGCCGTCGGCGCGCGGCTCAACCACGCGAAGCAGCTCCGGCACGTTGACCTCCTTGCTCGTCAGACCCGCTCGGACGACGTTGTCCGAGTTGGCCAGGACCTCGATGCCCAGCCCCCTCACGTAGGAGTGCAGCACCCCAGCGGCGACGTCGATGAACTCCCCCGGGTGGAGGACACGGTGGTGCATGAGGAGCAGGACGATGAGCCCGATGTCGTCCGGATGGTCCTCGGCCACGGCGACGATCGCGGCGCTGGCGGCCCCCAGCTCACCCTCGCACGCCTCCAGTCGCACGCAGGCGGCCACCACCTGCCTCGCGAAGTCGGCCGCCTCCCCGGGGGGCGTCCCCAGAACGCCGAGGACGGCGTGCAGCCGGTCCTCCGCCTCGGCGGCACGCCGGACGATCGCCGTGAGCCGCCCGACGCCGAGGGCCGCGGCGATCTCGGCGACCTCGTCGTACGGCCGCATGCCGACGAACACCTCGAAGGGTGCGATGGCGAGCAGGAGCTCCGGTTTGGCCTCGTCGTCGACGTACACCGTGTCTCCCGTCACGGCCCTCACCGCCCTGGCCCGCTCGGCGGTCGGGTGCACCTGGATCGAGATGGCCCGACCCGGCGCGAGCACCTTGAGGAGGTACGGAAGCCGGGCCCCGAAGTGCTCGACGCACCACTCGCCCAGCTCGCCCACCGGATCGGCGGCGACGACGGCGGCGAGGTCAGGGGCACTCGGTCGGTCCGTGACCGACGGGCCGGCCTCGTGCGCGCCCATCCACAGCTCGGACTCCGGCTCCGGGCTCGGGATGCCGCGTCCCTGGAGGCTCGCGATGGCGACGTGTGAGCCCCAGGAGTCCGTGAAGACCACGGGTGTCAGGTGATCCACAGGACCTCTCCGGGACGGGCTGGGCCGGCCCCGATGCTAGCGCCCGGCGGGCTCCCGCTCCTGGACCCGACCCACCATGGCGTCGGCGGTCGCCACCGCGAGTGCCTCCACGACCTGGGGGTCGTACTCGTAGCCGAGGCCGAGGTGGATCCGTTCCATGGCGGCGAGCGATGTCCTCGGGTGGGACCGTCCAGCGGTGAGGTCGTCGAAGGCGTTGGCGACCTTGATGATCCGGCTCGGCAGTGGCACCACCTCACCCAGCTCGCGCACCTGGCGGTACGGCGTGGTCTGTGCCTCCACGTAGTCGGCCACGGTCTCCAGCCCCTCCGCATGGCGGACGATGCGGGCCCCTTCCACCGCGATGTCCCGCTGGTCGCTCGGTGCCGCGAGCACTGTGGCACCGCCGGGGATCGGCTGCCGCAGGGAGAGCTGGCCGAGGTCGTGGAGGAGGGCGGCGTACTCGAGGTCGCGCAGCTCGCGGTCGGAGAGGCCGAGCAGGCGCCCGATCCGCACGCTGAGGTCCGCGACCCGCTCCGCGTGCGCGACGGGGGTGTAGCCGCCGTGCTCCGTCAGCTGGGACAGGGTGGCGATCGTCTGGCGGTAGGTCATGCGGTTTCGGGCATACCGCTCGACGGCGACGTAGGTGATGGCCAGTGGGAAGAGTGCCGCGGGCAGCGAGGCCAGGCCGAAGACCGGGGCCATGAGGGCGACCAGTGGACCGGAGGTGACGACGGCGAAGGTGAGCGGTGCGACCTCACCGGTCTCGTCCCGCAGGGCTGCCGACCACGGGGTGCGTTGGCGCTCGGCGCGTACCGCCGACGACAGGACGATCTCCACGACGAGGCCGATGGCCGCCACCACCACCATCGACGTCGCGACGAGTGGTCGCGGGACGGTCGGGTCGAGGGCCAGGTCCCACAGCGACCCCCCGTCACCCCCCACGTCCCGGGTCAGGACGGCCGCCACGGCGACACCGATGAGCCGGGCCGCCAGCTGGTCGAGCCCCGCAGGTCCGCCGCGCACCCGCCGGACCACTGCGGCGATGCCGAGACCGGCGGCGACGACGAGCACGACGAACCCGCTCGGCACGTCGAAGACCGGCTCGCCGTCGATCTGGCCGAGGAACGCGACGGCCAGGGCCGACGCGGAGGCGAGCGGGGCCGCGTCCCGCCCACTCGGCATCCGGAGCCGCACGAGCTCGCCGACGGTGACGGCGACGACGAAGGCGAGAACCGTGACCTCGTGGACGGTGATGAGCTCGCCGAGCTCCCGACCACCGGCCAGGACGCCCTGCCCGAGGACGAGGACCCCCACCGCGAGGACCGTCCAGGCCAGTGGCCGATCCGGTCGCACGGCTCGCACCGTTCCTGCCGTGCGCCCCCTCACGTGCTGAGCCCGCCGGTCCGGCCGATCGCGTGCTCCAGGGCCCCGACGAGCTCACGGCGACGTTCTGACGCACCGCCCAGGGTGCGCAGGGCGTCCTCCGGTTCGAGGACCGCCCCGTCCGGCGTGCCCACCGCGGTCAGGAGGTCGTACTCGTCCGCCAGACCGACGATGCGCGCGGGCAGGTCGTCCGCCTCGGTGTCGCCCTCGAGGAGATGGGCCTCTCGGTGGCGGCTGATGGCGTCGAGCGACCCTGACAGGAAGCTGAGGTCACGCAGCAGCTCGGCGCCGCGTGCCGGATAGCTGCGGACCAGGTCTCCACCGGTGTTCTCCCCACCGCGGACCAGGGGGGTCGGCAGCGTCGTCTGCCCCAGGTCGTGGAGCATTCCGGCGACGCGCGTGTCGGCCACCACCTGGCCGCGCAGCCCGAGGTGCTCGGCCATGCGGGCGCTGAGGTCGGCCACCCGCTCGCTGTGTCCCGTGAGGTGGGGGGCCTTGGCCTCGACGGCCGCCACGAGCACGTGGAGGGCGCGCTCGTGCGCCTTGAACTCCTCCGCATACTGCAGGTACGCCCACCGGGCCACGAGGAGGGGCGGCAGGATGAGGGCGACGCTCGCCGGACCCACGTCGGCGGGCTGCCACAGCACGACGAGGAGGAACGCGACGGCGCCGTACCCGAGGTACGCCGGGCCGGTGCTGCCGAGGAGCCGGAGCATCTGGTGACGCATGGGTGCGCCACCGGCGACCCGGATCACCCCGGCCAGCAGGACGAGGTTGACCGCCACCTGGACCAGGTCCGCGACGAAGACGGGTATCGCGATCTGGCGCGTGATCTCCCACGCGCCGATCACGTTGCTGCTGTCGGGTGGACCGCCCGCCGCGCGGTACGCGGCGCCGCCCAGCACGCCCAGGGCCGCGGACATCCCGGTGTTGAAGACGCGCGCCCGTAGCGGGACCTTCCCCCGCTGGAGGGGGCCGACGAGGATGCCGACGATTCCCGCGCCGGCAGGCCCGAGCAGGGCCATGGCGGCGAGCAGGACGATGCTCGAGAAGGTCAGGGTGACGTTGTTCGCCACGACGATGCGTCCCGACCACCAGGTCAGCACCGCCAGGAACCCGAGCACGACGAGCGGCCCGTCGATGACGAGCCCCTCGACGATCACCGCGGCGGTGGTGAGACCGATCCCCAGGGCGGCGACGAGGCCGATGTAGACGGTGGTTGCGGGCGTACCGCGTGCCGGGGGACGGCTCTGCCCGCCGGACTCAGCCGTCACAGGTCACCGCATCACGGAAGCCAGTGCCAGTTCTCCATCTTCACGATGACGCCACTCTTGTCCGTGGGGGCGGCGTCGGCGGTGGCCGGGACGAACGCGGCCACAGCCACGAGCAACGTCGCGGCGACGAGGGAGCGCATCCTGCTCATGGGGGGTGTTCCTTTCCGAGGGGGTACCAGGGCCGCTGTCCGGGGCGGCTCTCCCGATGCCTGAAGTCTCGCATGGGCTCCGGTGTGTCACAATCTGTGGGACCGCGGCGTCTCATGACGGCCCGACGGACCGACCCGACGAAAGGCACCCGATGAGCAAGCGCGCCCGCAAGCGCCGCTCGCGCAAGGGCAACAAGGCCAACCACGGCCGAAAGCCCAACGCCTGAGCGCGAGGACGACGACCCCCGGTGTGCCGACAGGCACACCGGGGCGTCATTCTTCGAGGCGGGCGTCGTCTGGGTGAGGGCAGGTCCCGATGAGTCCCGAGTGACGCCGTCTCACCGAGCGCCGGTCTCACGCAGTGGACCGCGTCAGCCGTCGTGCTCCAGGCGGACGGCGGTGATGCGCTGCATGATCTGCAGGCGGACCGCCTGCGGCGCGGTCTCACCGGAGCAGGAACGACGCACGACCTGCTTGAGGGCCACGTCGAGGTCGTGCTCCGCGAGGCATGGTTGGCACTCCCCGAGGTGCGCCGCCACCCGACGCACGTCGTCAGGGCTCATCTCCCCGTCGAGGTACTCGTAGATGCGGTGCAGGACCTCGGAGCAGTCACCGTGACCGGCGTGGGCGTCCTGGGTCATGACTCCTCCTCCGTGCCGAACCCGCGCTCGCGCGCGTACCCCGTGAGCAGGCCGCGCAGCAGCCGTCGCCCGCGGTGCAGACGGGACATCACGGTGCCGATGGGGGTTCCCATGATCTCGGCGATCTCCTTGTACGCGAAGCCCTCGACGTCCGCGAGGTAGACGGCCATCCTGAAGTCCTCGGGAAGCTCCTGGAGGGCACGCTTGACCTCGGTGTCGGGCAGGTGCTCGAGCGCCTGGACCTCCGCAGACTTCAGCCCTGCGGACGTGTGCGACTCCGCGCGGGCGAGCTGGTAGTCCTCGACCTCGGCGGCGTCGGACTGCAGCGGCTCCCGCTGTCGCTTGCGGTAGGTGTTGATGTACGTGTTGGTGAGGATGCGGTACATCCACGCCTTGAGGTTCGTGCCCGGCTGGTACTGGTGGAAGGCGGCATACGCCTTCGCGTAGGTCTCCTGCAGGAGGTCCTCGGCGTCGGCCGGGTTGCGGGTCGTGCGCATCGCGGCGGCATAGAGCTGGTCGAGCAGCGGCAGCGCCTCGCGCTCGAAGCGCGCCTGGCGCTCGGCAGTGGTCTCGGTGGCGACGTCGACCTCGACGGTCGCAGGGTCCTCGAGGGGGGTCGGTGGAGTGCTCATCGTCTCCAAGCCTAACCGGGCCCGGTTGGGGGCTGAGGTGTCGAGGACGAACACGGGATGCCTTTCCGGAGGCGGCGCGGACAGGTCGGTCAACGCCGCTCCTGCGCCGGTCATTCCCCCGGGCCGGCCTCAGGCCGGCGGCCCGGCTACGGCGGAGGTGGTCAGCCGGGCGACGACGAGAGCGGCCACCCGTGTCGCCGACGCCCCGAGCGAGTGGGTGCCGGTGACGGCGTCCACCGTGCTCCCGGCGGGGAGGGCCGCGGCGACCTCGTCCGGTCCCCCGAACGGGTCGGTGCGCCCCTGGACGACGTGCACGGGGATGTCGGCAGCGCCGGGCAGAGCGAGCTCACCCGCCCGCGACCGCTCGGGGCGGCCCGGAGGGTGCAGCGGGAAGGAGAGCGCGACGACGGCATCCGCCCCGACGGCCGCCGCAGTCCGGCAGGCGACGCGAGCCCCGGCGCTGCGGCCGCCGACGACGAGCCGACCCCCTTCGCCCGACCCGTGGACGCTGTCGAGGACCGCACGCCAGGCCCGGTCGAGGGTCGGTGGCGCAGGCCCCAGCCGGCGTCCGGCGACCCGCCATGGCTGGTCGACGAGCACCACCGTCCACCCGGCGGCCACCGCTGCGTCCCGCACGGCGAGCACGTCCTTGGTCCAGCGGAGTCCGCCGGCACCGTGACCGAGCACCAGGGTGCCCACGCCGGGCTCGGTGGGCGTGTTCGTCGTCGTTCGTGCGGAGCCTTCGGGCGTCTCCACCAGCAGCTCGTTCACCCGGCACCCCCGAGCGCCGCGCCGGTCATCGGGTCGACGACGCCGACGAGCTCCTCGGCGGGCACCGGCTCGAGGAGGTGGGCGCCGTTCGACCGGTTGCTGCTCACCTCCCTCGAGACGGGGTATGCCGTGAAGCGGCCCGGTGGGTGCGGGTCGAGCAGGCCGAGCACGTCGGCGGCAGGCGTCCCGGGGTCGAGCCAGGTCTCCCACTCGCTCCGCTCGAGGACGAGTGGCTGGCGATCGTGAATCCGGTCCAGGCCCGGCTCGGCGGGCCCGGTGATGACCGTGAAGGTCGTCACCCACGAGCGCGGGTCGTCGGGGTCCGCGGCCGCCGGGTCACGCCAGAACTCGTAGAGGCCGGCCATGGCCACGGTGGTGCCGTCGACGCGTGAGGTGAAGAACGGCTGTTTGCGTGGCTTCCCCTTGGCGTCGACCACGGTCCGCGACGCCTGCCACTCGTACCAGCCGCGGGCCGGGACGAGGCAGCGCCGAGTCGCCAGGGCTCGGGCGAACGCCGGCTTGTCCGCGACCGACTCGACCCGCGCGTTGATCATCCGCGCCGCACCCTTGGTGTCCTTGGACCAGCTCGGCACCAGTCCCCACGTCAGCAGGCGCAGCTGGCGCCTCGGTTCCTCGGAGGGCTCGTTCCGGCTCGCCCTGGTGAGGACGACCGGTGCCTGCTTCGTCGGGGCCATGTTGTGGTCCGGACGTCCGGGCGGGGGGTCCTGGGGGGCGGCGAGGATGCTGCGCCCGGCCTGCGCCGTGCGGTCCTCCTCGACCTCGAACTCGACGACCAGCTCGTCGGGATTGGCCGTCGCTGCATACCGACCACACATGCACCTCAGGCTACGCACCCCCTCATCGAGCAACTACCGTAGGGATCGACGTCCTGACCAGCAGGAGCCGACCGGAGGACCCCATGACCCTGGTGCGACGAATCGCCCGCCCCATGCTCGCCGCGATGTTCGTCGCCGGGGGCCTCGACCAGCTCAAGCACCCGGGGCGCACCGTCCCCTCCGCGCGCCCGCTTCTCGAGAAGGTGGGGCCCACCCTGGGACTCCCGGACGACCCCGAGCTCCTCGTGCGCGCCAACGGCGCCGCGATGCTGGGTGCCGGCAGCCTCCTGGCGCTCGGCCGGCTGCCACGCATCGCCGCGACGGTGCTGGCCGCGACGGTGGTGCCGACCACCCTTGTGTCGCACCCGTTCTGGGCCGAGCACGACGACGCAGCCAGGGCCACGCAGAGGGAGCACTTCCTCAAGAACCTCGGGCTGCTCGGAGGCCTGCTGCTCGCGACCGTCGACACCGAGGGTCGCCCGGGCATCGCCTACCGGGCAAGGATGGTCGGTGACAGCGCCTCACGAGCGGCACGCACCACGCGGCGGCAGGCGCGGCACGCGGCCCGTACGGCGGGGCGCGAGGCGAAGCTGAAGGCGGTCCAGGCCCAGCATGCCCTCGGCTGACTGGTCGGCGCCCACCGCCCCCGGTCCCCTCGATGCAGAGGTCGTCCTCCCGGGCAGCAAGTCCCTCACCAACCGCTACCTCGTCCTCGCCGCAATCGCCAACGACGTCTCGCGTCTGCGGCTGCCACTGCGCTCTCGCGACACCCTGCTCATGGCACGGGCCCTGCGCACCCTCGGCGCGACGGTCGACGACGTCGACGATGACTGGCTCGTCACGCCCGGCCGCCTCGTCGGTGGCGCGACGGTGGACTGCGGTCTCTCGGGAAACGTCATGCGGTTCGTCCCCCCGCTCGCCGGTCTGGCCGACGGAGACGTCGGCTTCGACGGTGATCCACCCGCCCGACGCCGGCCCATGGAACCGGTGCTCGGGGCCCTGCGGGCACTGGGCGTGACGGTCGCGGACGAGGGCCGCGGGGGCCTCCCGTTCACGGTCCGCGGGCGGGGGTCGGTCCGCGGCGGCCCGGTGACGCTCGACGCATCCGCGTCCTCGCAGTTCGTCTCGGGGCTGCTCCTGTCCGCAGCGCGCTTCGAGCACGGGGTCACGGTGCACCACGAAGGCCCTGCCGTTCCGAGCCTGCCCCACATCGAGATGACCGTCGAGACGTTGCGAGACGCCGGCGTCCTCGTCGACGACGGAGACCTCCACACCTGGCGGGTGGAGCCCGGCGAGGTCAACGCCCTCGACGTCCAGGTGGAGCCCGACCTGTCCAACGCAGCGCAGTTCCTCGCTGCAGCGCTCGTCACCGGCGGCAGGGTCCACGTGCCCGACTGGCCCCAGTACACGACCCAGGGCGGTGACTTCATCCGTGAGGTGCTCGACATGATGGGCGCCGACGTCGTGCTCGACCGGGCAGGTCTCACTGTCTCCGGCGGCGACGGCATCTCCGGCGTGGACATCGACCTGCGCGGCTCCAGCGAGCTCACCCCCGTGGTCGCGGCGCTGTGCGCGCTCGCGGACACCCCGAGCGTCATCCGAGGGGTGGCCCACATCCGTGGGCACGAGACGGACCGGCTCGCTGCCCTTCGTGACGAGCTCACCGCCCTCGGTGGCGACGTGGGCGAGACCGAGGACGGCCTGCGGATCAACCCTCGCCCGCTGCACGGCGGCACCTTCCGTACGTACGCGGACCACCGGATGGTCATGGCGGCGGCTGTCCTCGCCCTCGTGGTGCCGGGGGTGGTCGTGGAGGACGCCGGGACGGTGGAGAAGACGATGCCCGACTTCACCTCCCTCTGGGGGCAGATGCTGGCCGAGCGAGCCGTGGCGGACGCCTGATGGCTCGCTCGTCCGGCTCGTACGACGAGTCCGACGTCCGGATCCGGCCGAGCCGGCGAGGGTCGCGGCCACGCAGCAAGGACCGGCCCACCCACGCGGATGCCGTGCCGGCGCGAGTCACGCAGGTGGACCGGGGTCGGTACACCACGCTGGTCGAGGAGGCTGACTCGCGACGGGTCGTCATCGCGATGCGGGCACGGGAGCTGGGGCGCAAGGGAATCGTCGTCGGGGACCTCGTCCACGTCGTCGGTGACAGCTCCGGCTCCGACGGCAGCCTGGCGCGCATCGTGCGCCTCTCTCCGCGGGAGACGGTCCTGCGCCGAACGGCTGACGACACCGACCCCGTCGAGCGGGTTCTCGTCGCCAATGCCGACCAGCTCGTCGTCGTCTCGGCCCTGGCCAACCCCGAGCCCCGCCCGCGCCTCATCGACCGGTGCCTCGTCGCGGCATACGACGCCGGGATGGAGCCGATCCTCGTGCTCACCAAGGCGGACCTCACCGACCCTGCACCGTTCCTCGAGCAGTACGCCCCGTTGTCGGTCCGACACGTCGTGACGGCACGACGGGAGACCACCACCGACGGCCTGGACGAGCTGCGCACTGCCCTCGCGGGCAGGCGCAGCGTGCTCGTGGGCCACTCCGGGGTGGGGAAGTCGACCCTGGTCAACGCCTTGGTGCCGGACGCGCTCCGGGCGGTCGGTGTCGTCAACGACGTCACCGGTCGGGGCCGACACACCTCGAGCTCCGCGGTCGCCCTGCCCCTTCCCGACGACGACGGCTGGGTCATCGACACTCCCGGGGTCCGCTCGTTCGGCCTGGCCCACGTCGACCTGTCCCGGATCGTCCAGCACTTCCCCGACCTCGAACCGGGCACCTCCGAGTGCCCGCGCGGGTGCACGCACGACGAGGAGGAGTGCGCGCTCGGCGCGTGGGTCGCCAGCGGGGCGGCCGGACCGGCCGGTGCGGCGCGGCTCGACTCACTTCGCCGGCTGCTCCGGGCGCGGACACCGGCGAGCGGCGACTGAGCGGCTCCGCTCTCTCTGGACGAGCTGCGCGAGCTCAGCGGGTGGGGCGGTCGTCCCCCGGCTGCTCGTCGACCAGCCGTGTGGTGTCCTGCGGAGCCTGGTCGGTGTCCGGGTGCAGCGCCGAGGAACGCTCGACGCCCGCATCGGCCGCGGAGGAGCCCAGGTCCTCGCCGCCGCCCGCGGCGCCCAGTCCTGCTCCGAGGTCGCTCATGTCCTGGACCTCGGTGCCGGCGAACCGCGTGTCGGGCTCCAGGTCGCTGACGTCGACAGTCTCGAGGATCAGCCGCGGTTCCGCGAAGTGGCACCGGGAGAGGTGGGCACCCAGGCCGTCGGGACGCAGCTCCAGCTCCGGCTCGTCGGTGGTGCAGACCTCCTGGGCCTTCCAGCAGCGGGTGTGGAACCGGCATCCGGACGGGGGGTTCGCCGGGGACGGCACGTCACCCTGCAGGACGATCTGGTCCCGCTTTCCCCGCAGGGTCGGGTCAGGGACCGGGACAGCGGAGAGGAGTGCCTGGGTGTACGGGTGCGTCGGACGGCTGTAGACCTCGTCCTCCTCGCCGAGCTCGGCCATCCGGCCGAGGTACATGACCCCGACCCGGTCCGAGATGTGCCGCACGACGGACAGGTCGTGGGCGATGAAGACGTACGCCAGCCCGAGCTCGTCCTGCAGCTTCTCCATGAGGTTGACGACCTGGGCCTGCACGGACACGTCGAGTGCCGAGACGGGCTCGTCACAGACGAGGACGGACGGGTTGAGCGCGATGCCGCGCGCGATCCCGATGCGCTGCCGCTGGCCACCGGAGAACTGGTGCGGGTAGCGGTTGATGTGCTCCGGGTTGAGGCCGACGAGGTCCAGCAGCTCCTGGACACGCTTGCGCCGTCCGCCCTTGGGGACCACGTCGGAGTGGATCTCCAAGGGCTCCCCGACGATGTCACCGACCGTCATGCGGGGGTTCAGTGAGGTGTACGGGTCCTGGAACACGATCTGGATGTTCCGGCGCATCTGGCGCAGCTTGCGGCCGGAGGCACCGCTCCAGTCCTCGCCACCGAAGATGACCTTCCCCGAGGTGGGCTCCTCCAGCCGCATGAGAAGGCGGCCCAGCGTGGACTTCCCGCAGCCAGACTCGCCGACGATCCCCAGGGTCTCGCCCTTGTGCAGGTCGAAGCTCACCCCGTCGACGGCCTTCACCTGCCCCGCGACCCGACGCAGGACGCCACTGCGGATCGGGTAGTGCTTGACCAGGTCCTGTGCGCTGAGAATGACCTCAGGCATTGATGACCTCCTCGGCGAAGTGACAGGCGGCGAAGCGACCTGGAACCACCTCGCGCAGCTCCGGACGGTCCCTGCGGCACACGTCCTCGGCGCGGCGACACCGCGGGTTGAACGGACAGCCCGGCGGGATCCGCATGAGGTTCGGCGGCAGGCCTCCGATCGCCGCCAGCGTCTGGCCCTTCTGGTCCAGGCGCGGGATCGACTCGAGCAGGCCGCGCGTGTACGGGTGAGCCGGAGCGGAGTAGAGCTCGACGACGTCGGCCTTCTCCACGAACCGCCCGGCATACATGACGGCGATCCGGTCGGCGACGTCGGCGACGACGCCCAGGTCGTGGGTGATGAGGATCAGCCCCATCTGGCGCTCCTGCTGGAGCTCGTCGAGCAGGGCCATGATCTGGGCCTGCACGGTGACGTCGAGAGCCGTCGTCGGCTCGTCGGCGATGAGGACCGCGGGATCGAGGGCGATGGCCATCGCGATCATGATGCGCTGCCGCATGCCACCGGAGAACTGGTGCGGGTAGGCCTTGACGCGATCTCGCGCCGCCGGGATCTGCACCCGCTCCATGAGGCGGATCGCCTGCTCGAGCGCGTCGCTCTTGTTCACCCCACGATGCATCCGGAACATCTCGGCGATCTGCCAGCCCACGGGGAACACCGGGTTCAGTGACGACAGCGCGTCCTGGAAGATCATCGAGACCTCGGGGCCTCGGGTCCGCCGGCGCTGGTCCTCGGGCATCGAGAGCAGGTCCTGGCCGCAGTACCGGATGTGCCCACCGGGGATGACGGCCGGAGGCATGTCGAGGATGCCCATGATCGCCTGGGCGGTCACCGACTTGCCGGAGCCCGACTCGCCGAGGATGGCGAGTGACTCGCCCTGGTGCAGGTCGAACGACACCCCGTTGATCGCCGTGGCGATGCCATCCGGCGTGTGGAACTCGACGTAGAGGTCCTCGACCTCCAGGAGCAGGCCGTCCTCGGGTGTGTAGGTGACGCCGGAGGTCTTGTCGCTGGGCGTGGTGGTGTCCTGCGTGGTCGTCATGGGTTCTCCGTCGTCCTCAGCGGGTCTTCGGGTCGAGCGCGTCACGGACGGCGTCACCCATGAGGATGAATCCGAGGACGGCAAGGGACAGGAAGAGGCTGGGGAAGAACAGCATGTGCGGGGTCGTGCGCAGCCCGACGATGGCGGCACTGATGTCGATGCCCCACGAGATCGCCGGTGGCTGGAGGCCGATGCCCAGGAAGGACAGGGTCGCCTCGACCGCGATGTAGCCGCCCAGCGAGATCGTCGCGACGACGATGAGGGGAGCCAGCGAGTTGGGGAGGATGTGCGACCGGATGATCCTGGAGGGGCTGGCACCGAGGGCACGTGCGGCCTGGACGTAGTCGTTGGGCTTCACCTGGATGACGCTGCTGCGCATCAGCCGCGCGAGGCTCGGCCAGCCGAGGAAGGCCAGTGCGAGGACGACCTTCATGATGACGAGGAAGTAGTTGTCGTTGAAGAACTCGGGAAGCGACGACAGGAAGATGATCGCGCCGAGCAGCAGGGGGATGGAGAAGAAGATGTCCCCGATGCGCGAGAAGGTCGCGTCCCATGCACCCCCGAGGTACCCCGAGATCATCCCGATGCCGCCGCCGATGGCGACGGCCATGGCCGTCGTCATCACCCCGACGAGGATCGAGGCGCGGGCGCCGTAGATGCACCGCGCATAGATGTCGTAGCCCTGGATGTCCCGGCCGAACCAGGTGCCGTCCCCAGGTCGCGAGCGCGACTCGGCGAGGATGGCCTCCCGCGGGTCGGTGTTGGTGAACAGGCTCGGCCAGATCGCCATGAGCGTGAAGACGGCGATGAGCACCGCGGACACCCAGAAGACCGGATTGCCCCGGAGGGCGCGCCACGCGTCGGAGGCGAGGGAGCGCTCCTCCTCCCGTACGCCGCCCTCCCGCGGCTCGGCGACGGTTACTTCGGCGACAGCGGCGTCAGTCATGGCTGATCCTCGGGTCGAGCAGGCCGTAGAGCAGGTCCACGAGCAGGTTGACGAACAGGAAGACGATGACGAGCACGGTCACCGTCCCGACGACCGAGGCACCGTCCCGGGCGCGGATCGACCGGAAGAGGTAACCCCCCACGCCGGGGATGTTGAAGATGGCCTCGGTGACGATGGCCCCGCCGAGGAGGAATCCGAAGTCGAAGCCGATGAACGTCACGACGGGGATCAGCGAGTTGCGAAGGGCGTGCAGCCCGACGGCTCGTCGCCGCCGGAGACCCTTCGCCGTCGCGGTGCGCACGTAGTCCGAGCGCAGGTTCTCGACGAGGCTGGTGCGGGTGAGACGTGAGATGTAGGCGAGCGAGATCGACCCGAGCACCATGGCGGGGAGCATGAGCTGGTAGAACGTGGGGTTCGCCGAGGTGACCGTCACCGGGAAGAGACCCAGCCTGACACCGAGGAAGTACTGGGAGAGCCCACCGACGACGAACACGGGGATCGAGATGACGACGAGGGTGGAGATGAGGACGAGGTTGTCGAGGAACCCGCCTCTTCGGATACCGGTGAAGACACCGACGGTGATCCCGATGATCGCCTCGAAGGCCAGGGCCATGAGCGCGAGCTGCGCCGTGATCGGGTAGCGCGCCTTCAGCTGGTCGATGACCTTGATGCCGTTGGTGGTCTCCCCGAAGTCGCCCTGCGCGAGGTTGCCGACGTACTTGCCGTACTGGATGGGCAGCGGGTCGTTGAGGTTGTACTTCTCGCGGAACGCCGCGGCATACGCCGGCGGACACGGCCGCTCACCGCACTTCCCCGCCAGAGGGTCGCCCGGGAGGGCGAAGACCATGGTGAAGATGAGGAACGTCGCTCCCAGGATCACCGGGATCATCTGCAGCAGGCGACGGATGACGTAGGTGCCCACGTCACCTCCCTGGGTCTCGAGCCGTCACTTCGTCGCTGGAGGACGGCGTGCTGTCTGTACCGAACTGAACCTAGCCCACTGGGGGGCGGCCGAACACCCGACCGGTCCGGCCGCCGCCCGCGTGGCGGACCACGCGGCCGTCGGCCTGCCAGCGAGTGCTGACAGGCCGACGACGTGCGGGTGGTGGCACCGTGGTGCCAGCTACCTCACTTCAGGGCGAGCGACGAGTAGTCGATCGTTCCGAAGGCGGTGATCTTCACACCGGTGACCTTGTCGGACCAGCCGACGGTGGCCTTGCCGTACCACAGCGGGATCGACGGCATGTCGGCCGCGAGCAGGGCCTCGGCCTCCTGGTACTTGGCGTTCGCTGCAGCCGGGTCCTGCTGAGCGGCGGCCTCGGTGAGGAGCGCGTCGAACTCCGGGTTGGAGTAGTCGCCGTCGTTCGAGGACGCACCGGTCTTGTAGATCGGCGCGAGGAAGTTCTCGATCGAGGGGTAGTCCATCTGCCAACCGGTGCGGAACATGCCCTTCTGCTTGCGGTCACCGACCTGCTGACGGAGCGTCGCGAAGTCGACGACACCGACAGCCGCACACTCGACACCGAGCGCCTGCTTGATGCTGTTGCAGGTGGCCTCGGTCCAGTCCTTGTGCGCCGCGTCCGCGTTGTAGGCGAGGGTGATCTTGTCGCCCTTGAAGCCGCCGGCCTCCTGGAGGAGGGCCTTGGCCTTCGCCGGGTCGAACTTGCAGAACTCACCACACTGGTCGGCCTTGTAGCCGTCGACGACGGGGGACACCCAGCCGGTGGCCGGCACGCGCGTGCCGTTGAAGATCTGCTTGATGATCGTCTCGCGGTCGATGGCCATCGAGATGGCCTGACGGATCTTCGGGTCCGCGTACAGCGGGTCCACGTTGACCGGCGCGAAGGTGACCGTCTGGATGACGCCCTCTTCCTTCTGCGCGTTGCGGTCGGGCAGGTCCGTCTTGTACTTGTCGTCGATCAGCGCGCTCGTCGGGATCTCGTCGGTGGCGTCGAGGTTGTTGGCGAGGACGTCGTTGTAGGCGGCGTCCGCGTCCTGGTAGATCTTGTAGTTGATCTTGTCGAGCTTCGCCCCGAACTCACCGGAGTAGTCGGCGAACTTCGAGAGGACGATCGCCTGCTCCTTGGTCCACGAGTCGAGCTTGAACGGGCCGGAACCGATCGGCTTGTCACCGAAGGCCTCTGGGTCCGCGAAGAACACGTCCGGGAGCGGGGAGAACGCCGAGTAACCGAGGCGGACGGGAAGGTTGGACACCTTCTCCGAGGTCTTGATCGTGAAGGTGTGGTCGTCGACGACCTTGAGACCGGTCATCTCCTTGGCCTTGGGCGTGAAGCCCTCGCACGGGTCCTCGGGGTTCGCGGTGCCGGCGCACTGGAGGTCGGCGAAGCCCTCGATCGGCTCCATGAAGTAGCCGCTCGACTGGGCGTTCGGGGCGTACGCGCCGTAGTTCCACGCGTCGACGAAGTTCTTCGCCTTGACCTCGGTGCCGTCGTGGAACTTGTAGCCCTGCTTGAGCTTGACGGTGAAGGTCTGGTTGTCCTCGGTCTCGATGGACTCCGCGATGTCGTTCTTGGGGGCCGCGGTCTCCGGTTCGTAGTGGACGAGCTTGGAGAAGACAGCGTCGATGACGGTGCCACCACAGGTCTCGGTCGTGTTCTGGGGGATCAGCGGGTTCTCGGGGTTGCAGCCGCGAACGGTGATCTCGCCGCCGGTCTTGGCTTCTGCAGCCGGGGTGTCGGTCTCGCCCTCTTCGCCGCTGCCGCAACCTGCGGCGAGAAGCGCGACGGCGGACAGGGCCGCGACCGCGACCTTGCGAGTGGTTCCTCGCATGGATGTCCTCCTACTGAAGTGGTGTCACCACCCGTTGGTCGGGTGGTCGTGTCCATGAGGCGTCCCGGGTGAGGGACGTCTCGGATGCAGCGCCCTCCGGCGATGCGACCCCCATGAAAGACCATGGAAGGGGCCAGCGGAAGCCTTAGGTACGGCCGAGACTGGATTGTGACCCAAGCGGAACCGGATCGTCTCCGGACCGAAGAATCTTCGGCACAGGGCCGCTAGGTTGAGCAAGTGCCCGGCTATGACGACGATCTGCGCCTCGCCCATGTGCTCGCAGACGCCGTCGAGAGGATCACGACGGCGCGGTTCCGGGCCGAGGACCTCCGGGTGGAGACCAAGCCCGACCTCAGCCTGGTGAGCGACGCCGACCGGGACGCCGAGGAGCTCATCCGCGGCCAGCTCAAGCGCACCCGGCCCCGCGACGCCGTCATCGGTGAGGAGTTCGCCCCGACGGGTTCCAGCCCGCGGCAGTGGGTGGTCGACCCGATCGACGGCACCCACAACTTCGTCCGCGGCGTTCCGGTGTGGGGGACGCTCATCTCGCTGGTGGACGACGGCCGGCCTGTTCTGGGCCTCGTCGCCGCCCCCGCACTCGGTCGCCGGTGGTGGGCCGCCCTGGGGTCGGGCGCCTGGGCGGGCCGCAGCCTCACCTCGGCGAAGCAGCTCCACGTCTCGGGGATCGAGCGCCTCGAGGATGCCTCGCTCTCGTGCTCGAGCTACACCTCGTGGTCGAGCGTGGACCGCGAGCGTGAGGTGCTCGACCTGGCGCGGGCCTGCTGGCGGGAGCGCGCCTTCGGCGACTTCTGGTCGTACATGCTGCTGGCGGAGGGTGCCGTCGACATCGCGGCGGAGCCGGAGCTCGGGCTCCACGACATGGCAGCGCTCGTGCCGATCGTCACCGAGGCTGGAGGTCGGTTCACCTCGCTGGCGGGGGTCGACGGCCCCTACGGCGGGAACGCCGTGGCGACCAACGGGCTGCTCCACGACGAGGTGCTCCGCCGCATCGGCACGGCCTGACGGCATCCGACGTCGTCGGCGTCCACCGTCAGAACAGGGCGTCCTGGTCCGCCTCGGTGGCCACCCGCTCGAGGCGGAGGAGCAGCGCCTTGCGCTCGAGCCCACCGGCATACCCCGTCAGCGTCCCGTCGGACCCGATGACCCGGTGGCAGGGGAGCACCACGGGGATGGGGTTGGCGCCGTTTGCGGCACCGACCGCCCGAGCGGCGCCCGGCGGTAGGCCCAGACGCGCTGCCAGGGCCCCATAGGTCGTCGTGGTCCCCCAGGGGACAGTGGCCAGCACGTCCCACACCCGTCGCTGGAAGTCGGTCCCGCGGGGGCGCAGCGGGAGGTCGAAGGTCCGCCGCTCCCCCGCGAAGTACTCCGTCAGCTGGTCGTGCGCGCGGCGCAGCAGGGCCGTGCCACCACGCTCGTGCCCGGGTGACCCGTCGACCGGGGCGTCGAAGCGGATCGCCACCAGCGCGCCACCGCCGTCGACGAGCTCGAGCCGTCCGATCGGGGTTCCCAGGACCACCGAACGGGACCGTCCACCGCCACGTGCACCCTCAGAGGTCAACGGTGACCACCGGTCCGGTCACCCTGCCCTCCAGCGCGGGCACGATGGTGCCGGCATCCCCGACGAGGACGACCGTCCACTCTCCCGTCACCACCCGGCGGTAGGCGGCGTCGAGGTCGTTCCGAGTGAGCTCCGGCAGGGCACGCAGCGTCCGGGTCGTGAAGTCCAGCGGCAGCCGCTCCAGCGCCAGCGCCGCGGTCTCGTCGGCCACAGCGTCGGCGGTCGCATAGCGTCCGGGGGCGGTCTTCGCGACGTAGTCCACGCCCGAGCGCAGCTCGTCGTCCGTGAAACCGGCCCGAGCGGCGCCGTCGAGGATGGTGAGGAGGATCTCGACCGCCTCCCCGGTGACCTCCGAGCGCACCGACCCCGCCGTGACGAAAGAGCCACCTGCCACCCGCGGACGGAACGCCGAGCGGATGCCGTACGTGTAGCCCTTCTCCTCGCGCAGCACGGCGTCGATCCGGGCGCTCGGTGAGCCGCCGAGGACGAACGAGATCACCGGGTGCGGAGCCCACCCGTGGGGCGTCGAGCGGTCCGGACCCGGGCGCCCCACGGAGATCTCGGTCTGCACGGAGCCCGGCCGGTCCACGACGACGACCCTCGCGGCGTCCGGCGCCGGCACCGGAGCGGCCGGCGGAGGCACCGGGCGGTGACGTGGGGCGGACCAGGTGCCGAGGGTTCGCTCGAGCACCTCCGCGACCGGAACGCCTGTGAGGTCCCCGGCGACCACCACCGTGGCGCCCTGCGGGCCCACCGAGGTCGCGTGGAACTCGACGAGGTCGTCCCGGGTCAGCGCACCGACGGTCTCCCGGGTGCCACCGGTGGGCAGGGCGGCCCGTTCGCCGGGAGCCCACAGCGTGCGGGCGAGCTCCTTCGCGGCACGGTGCGACGCGGACGCGCGCTCCTGCTCGATCTCCGCCAGCCTGTTGCGCAGGATGCGCCGGACCTCGGTCTCGGGGAAGATCGCGTCCGCGACGGCCTCCCGCACGAGGCCGGCCGCCGTCTCGAGGTGTCGCTTCGGGACGTCGACGTCCACGAGCAGACCCCCGTCCGAGACACCGGCGCCGAGCACCATCCCGTGCCGTTCCATGAGCTCGGCGAACGCCTCGGCATCATGCGCCGAGGACCCCTCGTCGAGCAGCCGGGCCGTCATGGCGGCGATGCCCTCCTTGCCGGGCGGCTCTGCGGACAAGGCCGTGGGAACCACGACGCGCAGCGAGAGGACGTACTGCCCCGGCAGGTCGTGGGCGAGGACGCGGACCCCGTTCTCCATGAGGTGCTGGGCCGCGGACGGGTAGGTCCAGGGACGCGGCGGAGCCACAGGGGGGCGGACGACGCTCACGCGACGGCCTCGCTGCCGGCGTCCTCGGAGCCCTCGTCCGCAGCCTCGTCGAGCGCGAGGTACGCGACGACGGCCCGGCTCTGCGGACGCAGCCAACGGTGGGCGGCCGCGACAACCTGCTCCGCGGTCACCCCACGCAGCCGGTCGAGGTGGGTGTTGACGACCTCCGGGTCGTCGTGGAGCAGCAGGTGGTGGCTGATGAGGTCGGCCCGCTCCTCCTGGCTCGCCAGGGCCGAGAGCCAGGACCGCTCCGACTGGGCGAGGGATGCCTCCAGCTCGACCTCGGTCGGACCACCGGCGAGGAAGGCGTCCAGCTCCTCGGCGAAGGCGGCCTCCACGACCGCGGCGTCGGTGCCGGGAGCGACGTCGAGCACGACGAAGCCCAGCGACGCACCGTCGACGAGGCCCCATGCCGTGGCATGCGCACCGAGCGCCGTCTGCTCACGCCGCACGAGCCGCTTGACGAGGCGCGAGGTGCCGAGGCCACCGATGCAGTCCAGGGCCACCGCCGCCGCGAGGAACTCGTCCGTCTCGTCGACGGGGAGCCGGAAGGCGATGTGCAGCCGGTCGTTGGGCACGACCTCGTGGCGGTCGACCCGCACCGGTTCCGTGATCGGTTCGAGCTGCGCGTGGTGCCGTCGGGGCTGCCCCGCGCTCGCCTGCAGCCCACCGAAATGGCGCTCGACCAGCTCGAACCCGGCGTCGGGCGTGATGTCACCGCAGAGGGTGAGCACCGTGTTGTCCGGTGCGTAGTAGCGACGGAAGAACGCGTGGACGTCCGCGAGGCTCGCGGCATCGAGGTCCTCCATCGAGCCGATCGTCGGGTGGTGGTAGGGGTGGCCTTCCGGAAAGACGGCGGCGTAGACGTCGATGAGGGCGGAGCCGTACGGCTGGTTGTCGTAGCGCTGGCGCTTCTCCTCCTTGACGACGTCACGCTGGTTGTCGAGGTTCTCCTGCGTCACGGCGTCGAGGAGGTGCCCGTGCCGGTCCGCCTCGAGCCAGAGGGCCAGCTCCACTGCTCCGGTGGGGACGGTCTCGAAGTAGTTCGTGCGGTCGAACCACGTCGTGGCGTTGAGCCGCCCGCCCTCCGCCATGAGCGCTTCGAAGTGCTCACCGCTGCGCACGTTGCGTGACCCCTGGAACATGAGGTGCTCGAAGAGGTGCGCGAAGCCGGTGCGTCCGAGGGTCTCGTGACGCGAGCCGACGCCGACCCAGAGGTTGACCGTGACGTTGGGGACCGTGTGGTCCGGGCTCACGACGACGCGCAACCCGTTGGGGAGCGTCCGACGGTGGATGGGGTAGTCCAGCGGCATGCCGGTCACCCTACGTCGGGCTCGGGTGGACAGCCGGCGGATGCCGGAACAGCGGTTCAGGCGCTGGCGCGGCGGCGGTCCTCGAGCTCGGCGACCCCACTGACCTCACCGTCAGCCGGGTCGCTGGGGATCGAGGGGGCCTCGTCCGCCGTGAGCGAGTCCATGGCACGGCGACCGAACACCTGCTGGTGGGTGGCGACCCGCTCGGCGCGCCCGCGTCCGAGGAAGCTGACCGCCCAGTGGAGCAGGGTCGTGACACGGTGCTTGAACCCGATGATGTACACGAGGTGGATGGCGAGCCACAGCACCCACGCGAAGAACCCGGAGAAGCGCAGGCGGCCGATGGAGGCGACGGCGCTGAAGCGCGAGATCGTCGCCATCGACCCCTTGTCGAAGTACTCGAACCGGGGTTCGGTCTCCTTGCCGTCGAGGCGTCGGGTGATCTGCCGAGCGGCGAAACGGGCCCCTTGGATGGCGACCTGGGCGACACCTGGGAGGTTGTCCAGCGACATCATGTCCCCGACGACGTAGACCTCGGGATACCCGGGCACGGTGAGGTCCGGGAGCACCTTGACCCGCCCGGCCCGGTCGATCTCCGCGCCCGACTGCTCGGCGATCTGTCGACCGAGCGGGCTCGCCTGGACTCCGGCCGCCCACACCTTGGTCAGCGCCTCGACGCGGGTGGAGCTGCCGTCCGGCTCCGTCACGGTGATGCCCGTCGCGTCGACGTCGGTGACGGTCGCCCCCAGGCGCACGTCGACACCCATCCGGTTCAGCCGCGCGCGGGCCGCCTCCCCGAGGCGGTCACCGAACGCCGGAAGCACCTGGTCCACGGCGTCGAGGAGGATGATCCGCGCCTTGGTGGGGTCGATTCGCCGGAAGTCGTTCCGGAGCGTGCGGTTCGCGAGCTCCGCGATCTGGCCCGCCATCTCCACGCCCGTGGGTCCCGCGCCCACGACGACGAAGGTCAGGGCCCGCTCCTGCTCCGCCGGGGTCCGGGCGAGCTCCGCGATCTCGAAGGCGCCGAAGATGCGCCCGCGCAGCTCCAGGGCGTCGTCGATGGACTTCATCCCGGGCGCATGACGGGCGAACTCGTCGTTGCCGAACCACGACTGACCGGCGCCCGCGGCGACGAGCAGCGAGTCGTACGGCGTCACCCGCTCGCGACCCAGCACCTGGGAGGTGACGGTGCGCGCCTCCAGATCCACGCCCGTCACGGTTCCCAGCAGGACCGTGGAGTTCCTCTGACGAGCCAGCACCTCGCGGGTGCTGGGGGCGATCTCCCCCTCGGAGAGGATCCCTGTCGCGACCTGGTAGAGCAGGGGCTGGAACAGGTGGTGCGTCGTCGAGGCGATCAGGGTGATCTCGACGTCCTTGCGGCGCCGGAGCGCCTGCGTGCCGAAGAGACCGCCGAAACCGGAACCGATGACGACGACGCGATGGGTGCTCACGGGAGGTCCAACGCGGCTCACCGAGCCAGTATGCCGGGCGCGCCCCACCGTGGTGGAGGTCACGTCGCGGTCGTCCGACGTCCCGCTCACCCCGTGCGGATGATGCCGCGCCGACCCCGACGAGCGTTGGCTGGGCGCAGCGCCCCGCCCTGTGCCGGTGGTGGCGGCCCGACCCATCCCGACGGATCAGGAGGCCCACATGTGTCGTTGGCTCGCGTACTCCGGCTCACCGGTGCTCCTCGAGGACCTCCTCTACAAGCCGGCGAACTCCCTGGTGGTCCAGAGCAAGCACTCCCGGCTGGGTGCGACGACCACCAACGGCGACGGCTTCGGCGTCGGCTGGTACGGCGCGTACGAGACCCCGGGGCTGTTCCGCAGCACGGAGCCCGCGTGGAACGACCTCAACCTGCGTGAGCTGTGCGCCCACGCGCGAGCCGGCCGGGTGTTCGCCCACATCAGGGCCTCGACGGGCTCAGCCGTGCAGCAGACCAACTGCCACCCGTTCCGCCACGGCAACTGGCTGTGGATGCACAACGGCTACCTCGCGGGGTTCCGCGAGATGAAGCGCGACCTCGCGATGGAGGTCGACCCTGACCTTTTTGCGGACATCGAAGGCTCCACCGACTCCGAGATGCTCTTCTTCCTCGCGCTCAGCTTCGGGCTGCGCGACGACCCCCGGGCCGGCGTGGCGCGCGCGGTCGGGCTCGTCGAGGAGGTCGGGCACAGCCATGGCATCGACTTCCCGGTGCAGATGACGGTGGCCACGACCGACGGGGACAGCACGTGGGCCTTCCGGTACTCCAGCGAGGGGATGTCGCGGTCGCTGTTCCAGAGCACCGACGTCTCGACGCTTCGCGCCCAGTACCCGGACAACCCGGTGCTGCACGACCTCTCGGACGACGCCCGCCTCGTGGTGTCCGAGCCCCTGGGTGACCTGCAGGGAGCTTGGCGCGACATCCCGGAGGCGTCCAGCGTCATGGTGCACGGCGCCGATGACGAGGTGGTGCCGTTCGCGCCGACGTCCCCCGTCGCGCCCTGACCAAGCCTGCGCAACCGAGGAGCCCGGGAAATCGAGGAAGGTCCGGCCGGCTGCTGCCGGTCGGACCTTCTCCATCTGGTAGCGGGGGCAGGATTTGAACCTGCGACCTCCGGGTTATGAGCCCGGCGAGCT
>OCZS010000038.1_pt1 | contig 36884 bp, 38 predicted proteins | sample 1539071 | NCBI WGS metagenome assembly OCZS01 (sample SAMEA3113584, study PRJEB22503) | soil metagenome
GCCTCGCCGGCCGCAGTTTCCCAGCTACGCACTGCTTCCTCAAGTTCCCGCTGGGCTTGCGGGTCTGGTTCGGCGATCTGGTCTGGTTCTGCCGCGTCTTGGTCCGGGCCCGGACGATGCTGCTGCTGAGCAGTGGCTGACGCCGCGAGCGCGGCGATCAGATCAGTGGACGAGTCGGGCTGCTGGGTTCCGGGTCCAAAACCTCCGTACGTGGCGGCCTGAGTCAGCCGGCCACGCTGGACCGGATCCGCGACCGCCGGGTCGGCAAGCGCGGCCTGCAGCGTCTGACTGACTTCCTGGATGGTGGCTTCTGTCGGCGCGTGACCCGCAGCGCGCGCCAGGTCTGCAGCTTTCCGCGTCAGCGCGTCCACCGCCACGCGGCGCTGTTTGGAGAGTTTACGAAGATCATCCCCGGCTGCTCGCTGCTGGGCGTCCTGCAGGGCACGGCCAAGATCAAGAAGCTCGTTGATCTCCGTAACGTCGGCCCGCGCTAGGAGGTTCACCATCCACGCGGTCCGCGTGGGACGCCGAAGCTGGCTGATCTGCTTGGCCAAGGTGCGGTCGCCGGCTTGGCGGGCTTCTGCCACCCGTTGGGTCCGGCGCTCGACGAACTCCTCAGGTGAGCTCCCGTAGAGCTCGTCGGCGACCTCGTCGAGATCCACCGCTAATCTCCGGCTGTTGGCGTTGTCGTCCGGTCCCAGCTGGACCTGTCCCCTGTACCAGCAGCGGTGCCCGCATCGACCAACGAGTCGCTGGTCTTTGGCCCGGTCAATCTGACGGTGGTGTTGTCGATCAATCGCGTTGAGCCGATTGTTGCCGCGACGATCAACAGCGCCTCGCCCGCGAAGTCGTCCGCCACCGGTCTGAATGTCTCGGACTGGACCAACGCCAGGTAGTCCAGCGAAAACGCCGGATCTGACTCCGCTTCCGCAAGGACTGCCCGTGCTGCTCCCTCGGAACCGGCTGCTCCGGAGTACTGAGCCCCGGCGCGCAAAGCGGCGGAAAGCGCGAGGGCTATGCGACGTTCTTCCGGTGAGAGGTAGGCGTTGCGGCTGGACATCGCCAGGCCGTCCGGCTCGCGGATGATCGGCGCGCTGACAATCTCGACTGCGGCAATGAGGTCGAGCACCATCCGACGGACGCAGGCGAGCTGCTGCGCGTCCTTCTGGCCGAAGATCGCCACATCTGGCCGGACGAGAGTGAACAGCTTGGCCACCACCGTCAGCACGCCGTCAAAATGGCCGGGGCGAGCCCTGCCCTCGAAGCCCGCGCCCACCGGCCCGGCGCTCACCGTGACCGAGCGGTCTGGCGGGTAGAGGTCGGACACCGACGGTACGAAGACAAGGTCGACGCCGTCGTCACGGCAGACGTCGAGGTCGGCGTCGATCGGTCGCGGATAGCGGGCGTAGTCCTCGCCAGGCCCGAACTGGAGGGGATTGACGAAGATGCTGACCACGACCACATCGGCCAGCGAGCGGGCCAACGCGACCAACGACCGGTGGCCAGCATGCAGCGCCCCCATTGTGGGGACGAAGGCCACCCGCTGACCAGGGTCGACGGAGGCTCGTCCCCGAGACAGCTCCGGGAGAGTTCGGGCGACGATCATGAGCTGGAACTCGGAGCGCTGCTGGGAAACGTGTGCTCTTCGGTGGGAAACGCGCCGGTACGGACGTCGTCCACGTACGCGCTGGCGGCGTTGCCGATCACCTGCGCGAGATTGGCATACTGCTTGACGAAGCGCTGCATCTTTCCGCGTCGCAGCCCCGCCATGTCCTGCCAGACCAGCACCTGGGCGTCGCAGTCCGGGCCGGCTCCAATCCCGACAGTGGGGATGCTGAGCTCTGCGGTCACCTGCTTGGCCAGGTCGCCGGGCACCATCTCCAGCACCACACCGAAGGCGCCGGCGTCCTCCACCGCATGAGCGTCGGCCAGCAACTTCTCCGCTGCTGCGCCCCGACCCTGCACCCGGTACCCGCCCAACTGGTGCTCGCTCTGCGGGGTGAAGCCGACGTGGCCCATGACCGGGATGCCTGCCTCGGTGACCTTCCGAATCTGGGTGGCGACCCGTACGCCGCCCTCGAACTTCACGGCGTGGCAGCCACCCTCCTTCATGAACCGGATAGAGGTGTGCAGCGCCTGCGACGGGCCGTCCTCGTAGCTGCCGAACGGGAGGTCACCGATCACGAAAGCTCGTCGGGTAGACCGGACGACCGCTCTGACCAGCGGCAGCAACTCCTCGCTCGTCACCGGCAGCGTGGTCTCGTAGCCGAGCACGTTGTTCGCGGCGGAGTCTCCGACCAGTAGCGCCCAGACGCCAGACTCGTCGAAGATCTCGGCCGTGTACTGGTCGTAGCTGGTGAGCATCGCCCAGCGCTGCCCATCGCGTTTGGCGGCGGCGAAGTCGGTCAGCCGGATTCGCCGCTGACCCGCGCTACCGGGTGGCTGAGTCATGAATGACCCCCGGAACGTCTTCTGCCGGATCGGTGCCGATGGCCACGATCCGATTGTCATGGTCGACGTGGACCACAGTGGGCGAGAAGGTGCGGGCTTCGGAGTCGGTCAGTACGGCGTACGAGATGATGATCACCAGATCACCACGGTGCACCAGGTGCGCGGCAGCGCCATTGATTCCGACCGTCCGGGAGCCGCGCTCGCCGGGGATGAGGTAGGTCTCCAGCCGTGCCCCGTTGTCGATATCGACAATGGCGACCTGTTCCCCTGGCAGCAGGTCGGCCGCATCCATCAGATCCGCGTCCAAGGTGAGGGAGCCGACGTAGTGCAGGTTGCCGTGCGTGACCGTAGCCCGGTGGATCTTCGATTTGAACATGGTGCGCAACACGGAACTTCTTCCTGCCAGTGAGCAGCGCGCGCCTGCGCTGACGAAAAACGTAACGCATCTGACCAGATGGATTAGTCCCCCTGGTCAGAGGCGTGACAAGACCAGAGACGAGCGGGTGCGGGTGACCCCGGGCGAGTTGCGGATCACGCCAAGAACCTTTTCGAAGTGCGCGGTATCGGCCGCCCGAACCCGCAAAATGCCGTCCGACTCGCCGGTGACCGTGTAGGCCTCCACCACCTCCGGGATAGTTCGCACCATCTCCCGCATCCGATCGGGCGGCACTCGGCCCTCGCAGTAAAGCTCGACGAACGCTTCGATGCTCCAGCCCAGGACGGCCGGCTCCAGCTCTGCTGTGAAGCGCCGAATCGCGCCGTCGCTCACCAGTCGATCGACCCGGCGCTTGGTAGCCGCGGTGGACAGTCCGATCTGTTGCCCCAGAGCGGCAAAGCTGGTTCGACCGTTCTCCACCAAGTGCGCAAGAATCTTGTGGTCCAAGTCGTCGAGACGCAAATCTGTGACCTCCCTTGCGTCCACAATTCTATCGTTGTTGCGGAGATCCACGTCTAGCCTTGACCTGAGGAGGCAACCATCCCATGACTGCGCTTGATGCACCGGCTCCCGTCGATCTGATCGCCGTCGAGGACGAGCACGTCGCCCACAACTACCACCCGCTGGACGTGGTGGTTTCTCATGGATCCGGGGCCGTGGTCGTCGACACGGCAGGCCACGAGTACCTCGATTTCCTCGCCGCCTACTCGGCGACCAATTTCGGCCATGGCCATCCGGTCCTCGTCGAGGCGGCGCGACGGCAGCTCGATCGGATCACGTTGACCTCGCGAGCCTTCCATTCCGATCAATTGGCACCCTTTGCGGCGGCACTCGCGGATCTGATCGGCAAGGACATGGTGCTGCCCATGAACACCGGCGCGGAGGCTGTCGAGTCGGGCATCAAGGTTGCGCGCAAGTGGGGGTACGACGTCAAGGGCGTGCCCGAAGGACGGGCCAAGATCATCGTAGCCGCGGGCAATTTCCACGGCCGCACGACGACGATCATCAGCTTCTCCGATGACCCGGACGCGCGGGGCGGCTATGGGCCCTATACGCCGGGCTTCGTCACCGTCCCGTACGGGGATCTCGAGGCCATCCGAGCAGTCATGTCCGACGATGTGGTGGCTGTGCTGATCGAGCCCATCCAGGGTGAGGCGGGCGTACGGATCCCGCCGCCCGGTTACCTGCGCGGGCTCAGCGAGCTGACCACGCAGCGCGGTGTCTTACTGATAGCTGACGAGATCCAGTCCGGTCTTGGCCGGACCGGGCGAACGCTGGCGTGCGAACACGATGATGTTGTCGCCGACGTCTACTTGCTGGGCAAAGCCCTCGGCGGGGGCATCGTGCCGGTTTCAGCCGTGGTGGCTGATCGGAACGTGCTGGGGGTGCTCAAGCCCGGCCAGCACGGCAGCACCTTCGGCGGTAACCCTCTCGCCTGTGCGGTTGGCCATGCCGTCGTTGATCTGATGCGCACTGGCTACTACCAAGATCGCGCAGCTCGGCTGGGACTCCGGCTCCGGGCTCGGCTCGAGCAATTGATGGGCCACGGCATCATCGGCCTCCGGTCCCGGGGGCTCTGGGCCGGGCTCGACATGGATCCGCAGCTGGGCACCGGCCGGGATCTGTGCGAGGCGCTGGCTCGGCGCGGCGTGCTGGCCAAGGACACCCACGGCTCGACCATCCGATTGGCTCCACCCATCGTGATCAGCGAGGCGCAGCTGGACCACGGCCTTGATCAACTCGAGTTGGCGGTGGCCGACCTCGCTCGGCGCCCGGGGTGACCGTCGCCGACCTCGGTCGGCGCCCGGGGTGACGGCCGCACCGTTTTAGGGAGCCGGATTGCGAGCGTCGTAGGCGAGGAAACGTCGCTGGGTCAGGGTGACAACGCTCAGCAACGCCATGCAGGTGAGACCGCCGATGAGTGCTGCGAGCCCTTCGTTCAGCCAGCTGGCGCCCGCGCCGAGAACCAGATCGCCCAGTCGCGGACCGCCGGCGACCACCACGATGAAGACCCCTTGTAGCCGGCCGCGCATCGAATCCGGCGTGGCGGTCTGCAGAATTGTCTGGCGGAAGACTGCGCTCACCGCGTCTGCGCCCCCAGCGATCGCGAGGAAGCTCATCGCTCCTATCAGGGCCGGGACCAGCACCACACTGGGTGAGGTTGGCCCGACGATGATCAACACCACCCCGAAGGCCGCCACCGACAGCCCATAGATCATGATCGCCAGGCAGATCAGCCGTCCCTGCCAGCGAGCGCCGACCAATCCGCCGGAGAACAGCCCGGCCAACACCGCACCGACCGCGAACGCCGCGGTCAGCAGCCCGGTCGTGGTGGCCCCACCGCCCAGGAACAGAACCCCGACGGCCGGCAACAGCACTCGAGGCATGGCGAAGATCATGGCGATGAGATCGACCACGAAAGTCATCCGTACATTGCTCCGCGTGGCGAGATAGCGCAAGCCTTCCACGACAGCCGCCAAGCCTCGCTTGCGTTCCGGATGGTCCAGGCCTTCGGGAGGCAGCGGGGGTAGTCGCCACAACGCCCACAAGCCCACCGTGAACATGATCATGTCCACGGTGTACGCCGCCGCGAAGCCTGAGGCCGCCACCAGCGCCGCGCCAACCAGCGGCCCGAGAACCAATGCGGTGCTCCACGCCGTGGTCGTCAACACGTTCGCCGCCGGCAACAACGAGGGCTTCAGCAAGCGCGGGATGATCGCGGTCCGTGCCGGATTGTTGATTGCGAAGGCGGCCGACTGCAGAGCCACCAGAAGGTAGAGCAAGATCACCGAGTCGACGTGCAACCAGGCCTGAACCGCCAGGGCCGCGGTGGAGACGAACAATCCCATCGCCGAGAGCAGCGCGACCGTGCGACGGTCGTAGGCATCGACCAGTGCGCCGCCATACAGGCCTAGCGTGATCAGCGGGACCAGGGCGCAAATGCCGAGAATGCCAACCGACAGAGTCGAGGCTGAGATCGCGTATACCTGAAGGCCCACCGCAACCAGGGTCAGTTGACTGCCGAGATTCGCGATACCCAGCCCCCACCAGAGCCGCCGAAATGCTTCGCTCGATCGGAGTGGGGTCAGGTCGAGCAGCAGTGCCATGGCTCAGCGACTCTAATCGACATGCTTGTGGTTCAGCCGGTGCAAGGCCTGTCGAAACCCTCGTGCGGTGAACTGCCAAACGTGCGGTGAGCCCGTAGAACCGCCATCGAGCCATGCAGGTACATGGTCTGCGCAAAAGGGGCGGCCCACCTCTCCGTAGAGAGATGGGCCGTCCTTTCAGCGCTCGGGGTCGGCAGCCGACGCGTCAGTACTTCCGGTCGTTGTCATCAAGATCGCGCAGGCTGTCCTTCGCGTCCTCGACGGCCTGCTTGGCCTTGCCCGATGCTCGATCGGCGTGGCCTTCGGCCTCCATGCTGGGGTTGTCAGTGGCGTCTCCGACGCGAGCCTTGATGTCGCCCTTGAGCTCTTCGCCCTTGCCTTCCAATCCGCCCATGATTCGTCCTCCTTTGGTACGAGTCGCGCGGGAACCCCTGCGCAAACGGTGGTTGAGCGGCTGCTTCTAGCCCTCTAGCGCTTCCGAACGAGTCAACTATGATGAGCCCAGAAGCAGTCGTTTACGGCGTAAGCTTGAGTATAGGCCACAAGGTTTACGCTGTAAATGTTCTGGAGCTCGGCCATCCGTGGCGGCGAGTGGCCAGCCGTTCTGGTCAGACGCGAGCATGGATGGGGGTGGGTGTCATTTCCGACGATGGAGAGATCTCCCCTCGCCCGGAGCGCCGGCTAGGTCTGGTGGAGCGCGTGGGTGCTCGACGGCCGCTCGACCAGAACCTCATCATCCGGGAGGCGGTCCGTTTCATCGACGAGTCGGGCCGGGATCGACTGACCATGCGTCGTCTTGGCGCTCGGCTAGGCGTCGAAGCCATGGCGCTTTACCGCTATGTGCCCGGCCGGGAACAGCTTCTGGACGGCGTGGTCGAGGCCGTGATGGACGAGCTGTACCAGTCGACCATGACTGGCGACTACGCCGATTCGTGGCAGGAGTTTCTGGAGATGATGGCGCACGGCGTACGGGATCTTGCGCTCAGACATCCCAAGGTCTTCCCGCTCGTTGCCACCCGTCCGCCTGCGGCGCCGTGGCTGCGGCCGCCGCTACGGAGCCTGCGTTGGGTCGAGGGTTTCCTCGAGGGCCTGGGTCGTCATGGATTCTCCAGCGACGACAGTGTGACCGCGTACCGAGCGTTCTCAACGTTCCTGCTCGGCCACCTGCTGCTGGAGACCGGCAGCGCCGACGATGATCTCACCGACTCCGCCGCAGAGGACATCGAGTTCTACGAGAGCAACAATCTCGCGGATTATCCGATCCTGCAGCAGCACACTGCTCAGCTCTCCGAAGACGTGTACGGCGATGAGTTCGAAGACGCGCTCGAAGACTTGATCAACCGGATTGAACACAGCCGCGGCTGAGCTTAATCTCCCGCCTTACCGGGTAAGGCAGCGAGGGGAGCGTGCATGAGGAATTCATTACGGAGTGGTCCACCGGAGATCGCGGGCGATGCGTCCGGTGATGCCAACGCGTCCGACGGCCGGAACGAGTCGTTCAACGAAAAGATGGATCGCAACTGGAACGACATCTTGCAGGAGTTGCGAGTCACCCAGACCGGCACCCAGATCCTAACCGGTTTCCTACTGGCGATTGCGTTTCAGCCGAAGTTTGACAGTCTCACGGATTTCCAGCAGCGGATCTACCTCTTCTTGGTGCTGGCAGCCGTGACGACGACCGCGTTAGGCCTGGCGCCGGTCAACCTGCATCGAGGGCTGTTCCGCCGCCGCGTCAAGTTCCGCACCGTCCAAACGGCCCATGTGCTGCTTCGCCTGGCGCTGGCCGGCGTGGCGGTCGTGAGCGCCGGTGCCGTGTTGTTCATCTTCGATGTCGTCGTGGGTCGAACCGCCGCCTATCTCGCCTCGGGGTTCGTCCTGCTGCTGGTCATTGCCATCGCCGCTCTGCCGGCGATCCTGCGCCGGAACACCAACGGGGCTCCGGTCGACGAGGGGAACGACGGCTCGGCCGGCTGAACAAACTCGGCTGGCCGACGGTCCGATCCGCTGCCCAACCTTCCATCTGCTGCCAAAGATTCCGCAGCAGATGGAGGGTTTGCGAGCGGATTGATGAGTTGCGCTGGGGTCGGTGGATCGCGAGTGATCCAGCCTGATCAACCGCTCGAAGATGCGCGCTTGGTGGTAACAAGGAGTCGGCATGGCAATGAAGTACGTGCGCCCACTCGACGATCCAACGCCGAGCCTGGAAGATCTGGGCGGCAAAGGGGAGTCGCTGGCGAAGCTGGCGGCGGCCGGCTTCGCGGTGCCGGACGGCTTTCATATCACCACCGCGGCGTATCGAGCCGTCGTCGACAGCCACCACCTTGGACCGCAGATCGCCAGGGAGTGTGCCGTCGGCGAGTCTGATTCGCAAGCGCTGCCTGCAGCAGCGGCGCGCCTTCGCGAGCTCTTCACCTCCCATCCGGTGCCCGCCGCGGTGGCCAACGAGATCAAGGCTGGCTATGCCCGCCTGGGCTCACCACCGGTCGCAGTCCGTTCCTCGGCCACCGCTGAGGACCTCCCAGACGCCTCTTTCGCCGGCCAACAGGAGTCCTTCCTGAACGTCACTGGCCTTGATCACCTCATGATGTCCGTGCAGCGGTGCTGGGCGTCACTGTGGACCGAGCGGGCGATCCGCTATCGCAGTCGCCACGGCATTGACCACAGCAGCGTCTGGTTAGCCGTGGTGGTGCAGCGCATGGTCGAGGCCGACGCTGCGGGTGTGATGCTCACCGCGGATCCGATCACCGGCGATACCTCGGTGATCGAGATCAACGCCGCCTGGGGACTGGGCGAGGCAGTGGTCAGCGGGCTGGTGACGGCGGACCGTTTCACGGTAGACCGCAATTCCGGCCGGTTACTGCGGAGCGAGATCAAGCCGAAGACGACGATGACCGTGTCAACGGCTGGCGGGGCCACCGAGCAGCCCGTCCCCATGCGGCGGCAGACCGAGCCTAGTCTCACGCAAGCCCAGGCCAGCGAGCTCGCCGCCGTGGGCACCAAGATCACCGACCTGTACGGGCGGCCGATGGACGTGGAGTGGTGCCGTGCGGGCGAGCAGTTCTTTGTCCTGCAAGCGCGGCCCATCACCGCGCTGAGTCCCCCAGACCCGTGGAACGACAGCCGCAACGGTGACTTTCTCTGGACCAACACCAACGTCGGCGAAGCGATCCCCGACGTCATGACGCCGGCCACCTGGTCGATGGTGCAGGTTTTCCTGCACGACGCGATGGCGACGGCGTCCATCCCGCCGTTCGTAGGTTACGGCCGGATCGGCGGACGGATCTACCTCAACGTCAGCGTCATGAAGACCTTGTCGGGCGCGTTCGGCGTGCCGGAGAAGCGCTTCCGCGACCTGACGGAGGAGGTCTTCGGGCGGTTAGCCGATGATCTTGAGATCCCTCCTGTTCAGGCACCCCGGCTGGCCATCCTCCGCGGCGTGCTGCCGATGGCTATCCATGTGCTCGGCGAAGCCCGGCGGGACAAAAAGATCTTGAATAGCTATCTTGCGAATCATCCCCGCCGCTGCGAGCAACGCCGGGCACAGATCGCGGTGATCACGTCCGCCGAGGAGTTGGCTCAGCTGTGGACCGACGTCCTCGATCCGGAGTTCAACCGGGTCAGCTGGATGCTGTCGGCCGCGACCCGGTCCAGCGGAGCGTCCTTCGTCACCACCCGCAAGCGATTGCAGCGGCTCGTGGGCGATGGGGCGGCGAACGCCCTGACCGCGGGGCTCGGCGCCCAAGCCGGGCAGTTGGCCAGCCTGGGATTGCTCGACGGTCTTGATCAGCTGTCCCGAGCCGAAATCGATCGGGAAACCTTCAATCAGCGCTACGGCCATCGCGGTCCTCACGAGTTTGAGATCTCCACGCCGCGGCCGGCGGAGGACCCGCAGTGGATCGACCAGCAGCTGGCGGCGGGGGCGGCGGTCGGCTATCGGGATCTTCTTGCCGCCCAGCAGGCGGCCCGGGACGGGGCCTGGGCGGAATTGGAGAAGCGGCACGCGTGGCACGCTCGAGTCCTTCATCGGCAGCTCGCACACTGGGCCGAGATCAGCCGGGACCGGGAGCACGCCCGGACGGAGGTGATCCGCTACTTTTGGGTGCTGCGGGCGTACGCGCTCAAGGCCGGCGAGTTGACCGGTCTCGACGAAGACATCTTCTTCCTCGAATCACCGGAGATCGTTCGTGCTCTGCAGCGCGAGACCATCAGTCCTCGGCTGATCGCTGAGCGGCGGGCGGCCTACCTGGGGTACTGCTCCCTACCGAAATATCCGGCACTGATCCGCGGGGTCTTCGATCCCTATCGCTGGGCGGCCGACCCGCACCGCCGCATTGACCGCTATGTGCCGAACACGAAGGCACTCAGCTCGGCGACCATCACGGGCTTCCCAGGCTCCTCGGGCATCGTAGAGGCGCCGGTACGGGTGCTGGCTGACGCGGCCGAAGGGACGGCGTTTCGATCAGGGGAGGTGCTTGTCACGGCGGTCACCAACGTTGGCTGGACTCCGCTGTTTCCGCGCGCCGCTGCGGTGATCACCGATGTGGGTGCGCCACTGTCACACGCCGCCATCGTGGCCCGCGAGCTCGGCATTCCGGCGGTCGTCGGCTGTGGAGACGCGACGATGCGGTTGAACACCGGTGACCGGGTCAGGGTGGACGGAACGGCGGGGACGGTGGACCTCCTCTCGACCGTCCCGGCAGACTCGACGCCATGAGTTGGGACTTGGCCGGCCCCGTCGATGAGGTGGCCCCGACGTTGCTGGGAGCGACCCTGCGGCACCGCGAGGTGGCCGTCCGGCTCACCGAGGTTGAGGCCTACGACGGCCCCAGCGATGCCGCTTCGCACGCCCATCGCGGCCGTACCGCCCGGAACGCGATCATGTTTGGGCCGCCGGGACACCTCTACGTCTATTTCAGCTACGGGATGCACTGGGCGGCTAACGTGATCTGCGGGCCGGACGGACATGCCTCCGGCGTGCTGCTGAGAGCCGGCGAGGTCGTCGACGGGATCGAGGTAGCGCGGAGCCGGCGCGGCCGAGCTCGCGATCGCGATCTTGCTCGGGGTCCCGGCCGGCTCTGTGCGGCCCTCGATCTGACTGCGGACCAAAAGGGGTGCTATCTGCTGGCCGACGGCCCAGTCCACCTGGAACCGCCGACCGCGCGCCCAGCAACGATCATGGCCGGACCGCGGGTCGGCGTATCACTCGAGGCGGATCGGCCGTGGCGGTTCTGGGTCGCCGACAGCCGATTCGTATCCGATTACAAGCGGAGCTCGCGCGCGCCTCTGTCGAGCGCCCTCAGTCCAGCGTCGAGAGCGACCCCAGAAGCGATGGGATGAATTCCGCCATCGTGGGATGGATCGGCAATACCTTCCGGATGTCCTTGGCGCGGACGCCGGTCTGCATGGCCAGGCCGACGGTCTGGATTAGGTCGTCAGCGTGCAGGCCCAAGATCGTCGCGCCGAGGATTTCGTCGCTGTCACCGTCGACCAGGACCCTCATCAGGCCGGTGGTCTCGCTCTCCAGAATCGCCCGGCTGACGCTCGACATCGGCACTTCCGCCTGCAGCACGTTGCGGCCAGACTGGCGCGCTTCCCGTACGGTCATCCCAACCCGGCCGAGAGGTGGATCGGTGAACATGGCGTAAGTGGTGATGCGCCCATCAACGCTGCGGGACGGGTCCTGCAAGATCTGCCCGTCCTGGTAGGCGGTGTGGGTAAAGGCGCCGTGACCGTTGACGTCACCGAGCGCCCAGATGCCGGCCACCGAGGTCTGGAAGCGCGAGTCGACCCGAAAGAACCCGCGATCATCGGTGTCGAGTCCATGATCGGGGCCGACGAGATCTGAATTGGAGCGCCGGCCCGTGGCCATCAGCAGATGCGATCCGGACACGGTCGTGCCGTCAGTCAGCTCGACCTGGACGCCGCTGGCCTGCGGAGCCACATTGGCCGTACGGCCAGTGATGATTCGGACACCTTCGGCCGTCAGCATGTCGGCGATGATCGTCGATACGTCCTCGTCCTCGCGGCCCGCGACCGGACCCGAGCTGATGATCGTCACGTCCGCGCCGAAGCGGCGGAACATCTGCCCGAACTCCAGCCCGATGTAGCCACCGCCGACCACGACCAGGTGCTCGGGCAGCTCCGTCAGTGCCAGGAGTTCGACCTCGGTCATGGCATGGACTGAGTCGAGGTGCGGCAGCGGAGGTACCGACGCCCGAGCGCCCAGATTGAGGTAGACCTCCCGCGCGGTCAGCTCTCGACCGTCGACCTGCACCTCGTGCGCGCGCCCGTGCGGGTCGCTCACTAACGTGGCCGGTCCCTCGATGAGCTGGAGGTGATCGACACCGTCCAGCCATCCCGACAGAGACTGCCGCATGCCGTCGATGATTGACCACACCCGCTCCATGGCCGCGGGAAAGTCGACCGTCACCTCCCCGGTACGGACGCCATAATCGCCGGCGCGGCGGGCTTGGTGCGCCATGACAGCGCTGGCTCGGAGGGCCTTGGTCGGCTTACATCCGTGATTGAGACAGGTGCCACCAACTCGATCCATCTCGATCAGCGCGACCCGTTTCCCCTTGTCGGCCAGCGCGCCGGCCAGTCCAGGGCCAGGCTGCCCTGCCCCGATGACGATCGCGTCAAACTCGGTCACGCGTCCCTCCTCGTGGCCGGGCTCGTCCTCAGCCTACAGGTGTGACCTGCGCCACATCGTCCAGAGTTCGGACCGCGGAATGTGAATTCGTGATCGATGGTGTCTAGACTCCCGCGAAGATAACGGTTCGGTCTCGGCCTATTTACTCGGGGGAGTTGGTTTGCGTTGGCTCGTTCACGGCCGCGTCGAGCACTGCGACCGCCGCTGGCGGTCCGGGTCGGGCGGGTCGTGGCACCGATCGCTTTCACCGGCGTCCTGGCGTCTGGGATAGCAGTGGCTATCTGGCCGCAGCCTGAATACACAGCGGCAGTGCCCGCGCCGGCCGCAGCAACACCAACCCCGGCGGGGACCACCAGCGCTTCGGCTCGGACGAGTCGGGGCGAGGCTTCTCGACCGGCAGTCAAGAGCTCCGCCTCGGCAAAGGCGTTTAGAGGCACTCCTTCGGCCAAGGAGAAGCAGCCCACCTTCCAGCCCTCGAAGACGGCGGCCAAGGCGGTGCGCCAGAGTGCTTCTCTGAGGGCGACGGGCACCCGCTACACAACGACAGGGGTGAATGTCCGTAGCCAGCCAAGCGTCGATGGCAAGGTGATCACCGTCCTTACCGCTGGCAGCAAAGTCTCGATCACCACTGGAAGCGCGCCGGGATGGGCGGCAATCATGTACGACCAGCAGCGCCGCTGGGTCCGGAGTGAGTACCTCTCGACTAGGAAGCCTTCCACCTCCAGCTCCAGCTCCAGCTCGACCTCGGCCGCAACGTCCAGCGGCATTTCCTACGCACCATGCAAGTCCGGCTCTTCTGTCGAGTCCGGTCTCACGCCCGATGCGATTCGGGTCCATCGCGCGATTTGCGCGCGTTATCCGCAGGTCACTTCCTACGGCGGCGTTCGCGCCGACTCGCTGCCGTATCACCCCTCCGGCCGAGCGCTTGATGCGATGATCTCGAACTCGACCGTCGGTTGGCAGATTGCCAATTGGGTCCGCGCGAATGCCTCACGGCTTGGCGTCAGTGAAGTCATCTACTCCCAGCGCATCTGGACGGTCCAGCGGTCCAGCGAAGGTTGGCGGCCCATGTCCGATCGTGGATCGGCCACCGCCAATCACTATGATCACGTCCACATAACGGTTTACGGCAACTCGGGCACCGGTTAGGCGTGACCTGCTGGCCCCGCTTGTGGAGCACCTGAGGCCGACTTAGGGTTTGTTCATGGTGGACGTTCATCAAGTGGTGCTCGGTGCGATCGCCGTGTCCATCATGGTCCTTGTACCGATCGGGCTGGTCTTTCTCTACGACCTGCTGGCGGGGCGCTGGGACGGCTCGATTGCCCGTTGGAGAGAATCTCGGCAGCAGTCGGCTCAACGTCGCCAGAACTTGCGGGCGATGCGCGATCAACGCGGGATCCCGCTGGAACAGGTGGCGGCGAATCTCCGTCGGCTACGCGCGGTTGTCACCAGAGATGCCCATCGATCGGCTGCCCATCAAATGGGCGACCGGCTCGCCTACGACCAGGTGCTGATCCAGGCCTGCGAGATGTTGGAAATCGAGCACGATCTCGGTGTGGAGTCTGCGGGTATGGAGCGCGACATCGAGCGGCTCCGCGTCGAGGCCGAACTCGAGCGAGCTGGCGTTGTGCTATCCGAGCGAAATTACGGTCAGGCCGCCTGAGGACTTGCTGAACAGCGGTCGTTGACGCGGTTCGACGTGCCGCCGTAGTTCGCGTTCGGCCTGCGGCAGTGAGCGTGCCGCGGGCGCCGCCCCGTGACCCGCCGGATCACCCTCTGAGGTCGGGCCCTCTAACGCCGGCGGCTGGTGCGGCGCGCTCGCCGCGCTGATGATGTCGCTCGAACACTTTCCCTATGGGGTCGGTACATGGTAAGCAGGCTTGTCTCCACCATTCGATTCATGGAAGGACCAGCACGCCAATGGGTGACCAAATGACTGGGGCCATCAGCGACTACGAAGCCATTGGCGGCGGGTCTGCCGTGAGCGCTGTCGTCAACGATTTTTACGACCGGGTTCTCGGCGACCCACAGCTTGCACCGTATTTCGAAGGGGTCGATCTCGCTCGAGTCAAGCGTCACCAGGTGCTCATGGTGAGTCAGGTGCTCGGGGGCCCTGAGGCGTACACCGGTCGCCCCCTCAGCGAGGCGCACGCCGGCCTTGGAATCGACCACGACGACTTCACCGCAGTCGTCGGCCATCTAGCTGCCGCCATGGAGGATGCCGGAGTGCCCGACGACATCATCGAGAGGGCCGGCGCGGCGGTCGTCGCCACGGAGTCCGACATCGTCGAATCTGCGTAGCCCTGACCGATGGATACCACCTCCCTGAAGGCCAGTTGGCGGAATGTTGTTGCCGCCGGCGACGACGTCCCGCTGTACTTCTACTCGCACCTGTTTTTGAGCCACCCTGAGCTGCGCGCGATGTTCCCGCTTCAGATGACGGGACAGCGTGACAAGCTGGTGGCCGCGCTGGGCTCCGTGATTTCCAACGTCGACGAACTCGACAAAGTGGTGCCACTCCTCGAGCAGCTCGGTCGTGACCACCGTCGGTTCTCGGTGGTGACCGAACACTACGAAGCGGTCGGGGCGAGCCTGCTCGCGACGTTGAGACGGTTCCTCGGCCCGTCGTGGACCGCCGATCTGGCCGACACATGGGCGCAGGCCTACGGACTCGTCGCCAAGGTCATGGTTGCCGCCGCCGAGCAGGATGAAGACGTCGCACCTGCCGTATGGGAGGCGGAGGTGGTGCGGGTCGAACGACGATCCGTCGAGGTTGCCGTGATTGAGGTCGCGCCGAGGGAGCGGTTCCCGTACCGCGCTGGACAATCGGTCGCGGTGGAGATCCCGCAGCGGCCCCGCCTGTGGCGCTACTTCAGCCCGGCGAATGCCCCAGACCCCTCGGGGCGTCTGCAGTTCCATATCCAGCCGATCGCAGGCGGCCTCGTTTCCAGCGCGGTGGTCCGCCGGCTGAGCCAAGGCGACACCATCAGGATGGGTGCCCCTGTCGGCCAGCAGCTCACCCTGCCCGAGGATGGGCCGCTTCCCGACCTCCTTCTGGTGGCAGGCGGGACTGGCCTCGCTCCGCTGCGCGCAGTACTGGATCAGATTGACCGAGCCTGGGAGGCTACCGGCTCTGCCCCGCGGGTTCGTCTGTTCCACGGCTCGCGGATGCCCTGGAACCTCTACGACCACGAGCACCTCACCGCGCTCGCGCGCAAGCCGTGGTTCGACTACACCCCGGTCGTCTCCGATGACCCGACCTACCAGGGTGCCAAAGGGCTCGTTGGCACAGTGGCCGCAAAGGCCGGCGACTGGTCGGGCCGGACGGCCATGGTGTGTGGCTCGCCGGACATGGTCCGCTACACGGTGCAGGAGCTGACGGCCGCGGGCATTCCCGCCGCCTCGATCCGGCGCGAGCAGTTCGATTTTCAGGGCTCGGCATCGCCGACGGAGGAGTTACATGACGCAATGGAGACCAGGTAGTAGGGGCGGGGAGTAGACACTATGAGCCCAGCCAGCCCACAAGAGGTACGGCGTAAAAACTTCACCGCCCGGATGCGCGGCTTCGACCACGACGAGGTCCGCTTCTACCTCGGGAAGCTCGCCGACGACCTCGAGAAAATCCAGGGCCAGGTCGCGACATTGACGCAGGAGAACCAATCGCTACGCGCCCAGCTCGCGGAATCTCGGGCAGACCCGATGGAACAGGCCACAGACCAGGCCGTGAGCGTCCTGAACCAGGCGCAGCAGCTTGCTGACTCCCTGATCGATGAAGCCATGCAGTCCGCTCGTGATTTGCTGCTGACGGCGCGGTCCCAGCAGCGCGACATCATGGAGCAGGCCAAAGATGCCGCCAAGGGGGCTGTCACCCGCGCAACGACCATCGCCGAGCAGGCCGGCAGCGAGGACCCCTCGATCCGGGACGTCGAGTACATCCGGATGTTCACCAAGGTGGCGCAAGTGCAGTTTCAGGCGGTGCTCGATGCACTCAATGAGCACGTCAACAGCCTCGGCGATTCTCCTGAAATCAATCGAGATCTCAGATTGAACCCGGGATCGGGAGACTCTGTGGCGTCCGAGACATCACTTGGTCGGCCGCCGGAAATTCGAATCGAACCCCGCGCAGCAGCTACCTGAGCGCTAATCGCAGCGTCGCTACTAAGACTGCCTGCTCGACGATCCGGCTGGCCAAGCCATCGACACCGTCCGACCAATCCGAGCTGGTGCCCGACTTCAGCCACCATGGTCAAGCGAGCTCGGGTGCGGGATGAGCGCCGACTGGGCTGACGTGCACCGTGGCGGCATCGAGCCGGGGGACGCCCGCGAGCAGCTGCCCCTCCGCCTCGTGGGCGAGTTCGTGAGCTTCGCTGATGGTCAGGCCAGGGTCGGCTGTGATGTCGGCTTCGGCCCTGAGCCGGTGCCCGATCCAGCGGATGCGCAGCTCGCGTACTTCCTTGACGCCGTCGACGATGAGCAGGGCCGCGGTGGCGCGGTCCACGAGCGCCGGGTCCACGGCATCCATCAAGCGCGCGCCCACTTGGCTGACAGCCGAGCGCAGCACGGCAAGGATTGCGACCGTGATGATCAGACCGACGACGGGGTCGGCCCAGCGCCAGCCGAGGGCGACCCCGCCGGCCCCGAGCAAGACGGCCAGGCTGGCGAAGCCGTCTGTGCGGGCGTGCAGTCCGTCGGCTACCAGGGCGGCTGAGCCGATGCGGCGGCCCACTGTGATGCGGTAGCGGGCGACCAGCTCGTTACCGAGAAAGCCGATCACGCCGGCGCCGGCCACCGCCCAAAGATAGGTGACATCTCGAGGGTGCAACAGGCGATCGATCGCTTCGTACGCGGCCAGCCCAGCAGACAGCGCGATCATGGCGATGACGAACAGGCCGCCCAGATCTTCAGCGCGGCCATAGCCGTAGGTGTAACGCTTGTTCGCCGGCCGTCGTGCCAACGTGAAGGCCACCAGCAGCGGTACTGCCGTCAGGGCGTCAGCCACGTTGTGCAAAGTGTCACCCAGCAGGGCAACCGAGCCGGACAGCAGCACCACGAGCGCCTGCAATGCCGCCGTGACGCCCAAACCAAGCAAGCTGATAAGGAGCGCATGCCGGCCGGCCGCGTTAGCCTCCAGGGCGTCGTCGATCTGATCGCTGGCGTCGTGAGAGTGTCCGCCCAGCAGCTCTGCCATCCCATGGCGCAGCCTGCTGAAGCGGCCCGCTTGATGCTCATGACCGGGCTCACCGGGGCGGTGATGATGGTGATCGTGGTCGTGACTGGGCTGGCCCGAGGCCGGTACGTGCTCGTGGCTATGGCTCATTGGCACCGCAGGTGAGAGATGAAGTCAATATAGTATCACCTGCGCAGACGTGCATATGTGCAGCTATCGCTATGCTGGTGCCCGTGGTGTCCCTCCCGGAGAGAACGTCCACCGGAGCGTCCCATCCTGATGTACTCGACGAGGCGCAGGTGCAGGCGGCCGTGATGTCGTTCGCGCTTCTCGCCGACGCCACTCGCGTCCGGCTGCTGTGGGCGCTACGTGAACACGACGCCGACGTGGCCTCCCTTGCCCGGACGGCCGGGTGCCGGCCAACGGTGGCCAGCCAGCATCTCGCCAAACTCCGGTTTGCTGGCCTGGTCGAGGGACGCCGGGATGGTCGGCGAGTGTTTTACCGCCTCCGCGGAGCGCACGTGAGGAACTTGTTGGCCGAGGCGCTGTTCCATGCCGACCACCAAGTCAGCGGCGAGCCGGTGCATGACTGACGCTGTTGCCCTGCGACTACAGCTGGTCTGCGCTGGGAGGCCATGAACCGGGTCATCGTGTCGCCCGCCAGACAGTCCGGTGGGTCTGCGGTGGCTGCTCAACCGCTCACGAGGCGGCCAGCGTAACCGCCAGCTGAAGCAGCGCCGGGAGCAACAGGAAGGTGCCGACGATCAAGCCGGCCGAGTTCACCACCAAGAAGAAGACGGCCCACAGCGGAGCCGGCACGGGGGTCAGTCGCGCCAGTTGGTCGGCGTCGGAGTGGCGTGCTCGTCCACCACGGCGGTGGCGCATCAGTTCGAGGACCGGCTTCGGTGCGGCGATCAGCAAGATCCAGGTCAAGAGGTAGGCCAGGGTCGACTGCGCGGTGGCGGAGAAATACCAGCTGACGGCGATCAGGGCCGCCGCGCAGCCGACGATGACCGCGACGCCGTAGAAGTTGCGGATCTGCAGCAGCATCAGCGCGAGCATGATGACGAGAAGCCAGAGCAGAGCTAGCCCTCGTCCGGCAATAAGCAGGCCCACCGCGGCCAGCCCCGCGAGCGCTGGTCCTAGGTAGCCGGCGAGCAAGGTGATGATCATTCCCGGCCCGCTGGGCCGGCCGCTCGACACCGTGAGCCCGGAGGTGTCGGAATGCAGCCGAACACCGTGTAGCCGGCGTCCGGTGAGCACCGCGGCGGCGGCGTGCGAACCTTCGTGGGTGATCGTCACGATCATTCGCGTGTAGGGCCAGATCGAGGGTAAGGCCACCAGCGCGAAGCCGACGGCAGCAACGACGACGATAAGCGCAGGCGGAGGTGCTGGCTGCACGGAGCTGGCGCGCCGCCATATCTCGGTGAACAACTCCACCCGCCCAGCATGGCTGATGCACTCAATGCCTGAACCATGTGAAACGCGGTCTCAGCCGAGCACCACGGCTCGCGACCCTCAGCCGAGCAGCACTGTTCCGGCCCGGCGAGTACGCAAGCTCCGTACGATCACGGCGGCCAGCACAGCACCAAGGGCGACGAAAGCTGCCAGGCGAACGGAACCGTCGTAGGTACCGACTGCGACCGCGATCAGCGCCCAGCAGGCGGCAAAGACAAAACCGGCCACGGCAGTCAGGCGAAGGACGATGATCACCGACGCGACGGTCGCCCCCGCCACCAGGATGAGGCTGACGGCAGTAACCAGGGTGCCGGACTCCGGCAGTCCGAGGGACCGGAGCGTGGTGCCGAAGCCAGCGGCCGACGCCAGCACGGCCCAGCCGAGATAGATCATCACAGGCAGCCGAAGCAGCACACGTTCAGCTGTCGTCTCCGGAGGCTTCGAGGTGAGCCGCGTGGCCGCGACCGCCAGACAGCCGACCAGGGCCAAGATCACCACCTGGGCCAGCCACAGTTGGCGACTGCCGAAGATCGGTACCCAGATGGCGCTGGCACTGAAAGCACCCACCAGCCACCAGCCCGTAAGGCGGTGAACTTCTCGATCCCGCTGACCTGGCAGCAGCTGGTAGACCGCCAGGGCAACACAACCCAGGTAGATCAGGCCCCAGATGGCGAACGCGTAGCCGGCCGGCGTGACGGGACTGATGTTGTCGTCGGAAATGGCGCCAGTGTTCGAGGACGGCCCCATGGCCAACGTGGTCAGCGGGGAGGCACACAACTGCGCCACCGCAGTGACGGCCACCGCAATCGTCCGAAATCGGTCGCGTTGCTCGGTCATGATCAACATTCTGTCGGATCGCGGAGACCGGATGCGATCCAGCCGGGGGCCTCAGTAGGCTGCTGCCGGAGTAGCCACCCCGACGAAGTGAGGCGTGATGAGCCAGCCTGTTGATCCGACCAAGACCGCGGCATGGGCCAGGCTGGAGGAGCTGAGCACGGGCTTGCAGCCGGATTTGCGGGCCTGGTTCGCTGAGGATTCATCCCGGGCGGAGAAGTTCACGTTGACGGCGGGGGACCTGTACGTCGATCTGTCGAAGAACCTGATCAACGCCGACGTCCTGGCCGCTCTGGTCGAGCTCGCAGACGAGGTGGGTCTCGCGCAGCGCCGCGACGCCATGTTTGCCGGTGAACACATCAACGTCACGGAGGATCGGGCGGTGTTGCACACCGCGCTTCGACTGCCCAAGGACGCCAGCCTGGTCGTCGATGGCACCGATGTGGTGCCTCAGGTGCACGAGGTCCTGGAGAAGGTGTACGCCTTCGCCGACAAGGTCCGCAGCGGCGAGTGGACCGGGGTGACGGGTAAGCGGATCGAGACCATCGTCAATATCGGTATCGGTGGTTCTGATCTTGGTCCAGTGATGGTGTACGAGGCGCTGCAGCCGTACGTGCAGGAGGGTCTGACGGCCCGCTTCGTCTCCAACATCGACCCGACCGATGTCGCGGAGAAGACCAAGGACCTGGATCCTGAGACGACGTTGTTCATCGTCGCGTCCAAGACCTTCACCACACTGGAAACCCTGACCAACGCGCGGCTGGCACGGAGCTGGCTGCTCGAAGGGCTTCGCTCATCGGGCGCTATCGCTCAGGGGGACGACGCGGCGAATGATGCGGTGGCCAAGCATTTCGTCGCCGTCTCGACGGCCCTCGACAAGGTGGCCGCCTTCGGCATCGACCCCGAGAATGCGTTCGGTTTCTGGGATTGGGTCGGCGGGCGCTACTCGGTCGACTCCGCGATCGGCGCGTCGGTCGCGGTGGCCATCGGGCCGGAGAACTTCGCTGGCTTTCTCTCCGGGTTCCAGGCCATCGACACTCACTTCTCCGACACCCCGTTCGAGCGAAACGTGCCGCTGCTGATGGGGCTGCTGAATGTTTGGTACGTCAACTTCTTCGACGCCCATACCCACGCAGTGCTGCCGTACGCGCAGTTTTTGCACCGCTTCGCCGCGTACCTGCAGCAGCTCACCATGGAGTCCAACGGCAAGGGCGTTCGCTACGACGGATCGCCGGTGACCACCGACACCGGCGAGGTTTTCTGGGGTGAGCCGGGCACCAACGGCCAGCACGCCTTCTACCAGCTGATCCATCAGGGCACCCGGATGATCCCAGCCGACTTCATCGCCGTGGCGAATCCGGCGCATCCTCTGGTCGACGGGGACAACGACGTGCATGAGCTGTTCTTGGCCAACTTCTTCGCGCAGACCGCCGCGCTGGCCTTTGGCAAGACCGCCGACGAAGTGCGTGCCGAGGGGACGCCGGATTCCATCGTGCCCGCGCGGGTGTTCACGGGCAATCGGCCCACCACCTCGATCATGGCGCCGGCCCTGACGCCGTCCGTGGTCGGGCAGTTGATTGCGCTGTACGAACACATCACCTTCGTGCAGGGTGTGGTGTGGGGGATCGACAGCTTTGATCAGTGGGGCGTCGAGCTGGGCAAGCAGCTCGCCCTGCAGGTGACCCCGGCCGTCGGTGGCGACCAGGACGCGCTGGCCAAGCAGGACAGCTCGACCCGTTCCTTGATCACTTATTACCGCGACCAGAGGAAGCGCTGACGCCTGACAAGCCATAGTTGACACGTGCCTGCAGCTGAGGAGCTCGTCAGCCGTCCAACCTTGATCGTGGTGAGCGGGCCCGCTGGGTCGGGAAAGACCACGCTGGCGCATCAGCTCGCTGCAGCTGTGGGCTGCCCAGCGCTGTGTCGAGACGAGCTGAAGGAGGGCATGGTGGAGGCCACTCCCGGTTTTGTCCCATCGGTTTCCGACCCGCTGACCATGCGGACGTACCAGCTCTTCTTCGAGACCATCCGACTCTTCCTTGATCACGGCGTGACTCACGTTGCAGAAGCCGCATTCCAGCACGCGGCTTGGGTACGCGGGCTGGAACCGTTGCGTCCGCTGGCCGAACTCCGAATCGTGCGGTGCCACGTGGACCCGGCAGTCGCGCGAGCCAGGGCAAACCGCCGCGGACGGGAACAGCCCAGCCGATCCGCGCATGACGACAGCGCCCATTTCGCGATCGATCGACCCTTTGAGCCGCTTGCGCTCGACGTACCCACCTTGGATGTCGACACCTCGGACGCGGCCGCGACCGACATAGCAGCTGTGGTCGCCTTTGCCCGGTCCGCCGCTCGGTACCAGTGAAAATGGTTTCCTATCGGTGCCGCCCTGACGGCGTTTCCGCCGCAGCTGACATCACCCAGGCGGGTCTTCGCCTACGAGGCCGTCGATCGACTCGCGAATGAGATCCGCGTGGCCGGTGTGCCGCGCGTACTCCTCGTTCATGTCGACGATCATGCGGCGTAGGCTTTGCGGCTCGCCCCACGGACTGCGGGCCGCAAGCCGGTCGAGACCGCCGTCGGCGAGTGCCACGGCGACGGCCGCACGGGAGCGGGCAACTGCGTCCTCCCAGAGTGTCATCAGCTGCTCAGGGGTGTCGTCGGCCGCCGTTCGCCATGCCCACTCAGGGTCTGGTCCCTCCAAGTTGTCCCAGGGCGGTCCCAGGTCGCCGCCGAGCAGCGTCCAGGTGAACGTGGTGTCTTCGACGTAGGCAAGGTGTTTGAGCAGACCACCCAACGTCACCGTCGACGGGCCGAGCGTTACCCGCATGGCGTCGGCGCCGAGCCCACCGCACTTCCAAGCGAAAGTTCCGCGAATGCGCTCCAATGCGCCGTGAAGGTTCTGAAGTTCGTCACCAGCCACGGGGAAGTCCCTGGGTATCTCAGTGCTTGTCACAGGGGCACGATAGCTGTGCCTGCGGGCCATCCGCCCGCCGAGCCTGCAACCCCCTGAGCGTTTGCGAGGCGCACATTCCAGTTGGATTCTTAGCGGTCCGCCGATTCGGCGCCGGCGCCCTCGGACGTGCTGATCGGCCGGTCCTGCTGTTGTGGCGTCGCGTCGGGCCCACCCGCTTGCAGCGTCGTCTCGATTCGGTCAAGCCGAGCATTCAACTCATCCAGTCGGACCAGCACGATGCTTTCCTCGCGCTCAATCTCCTGCTCCTCGCCGATGACGATCGCAGACGCGGCAACCGCCGTCATGAATGCGAAACAGCCGATCCCCACGAACATCAGGCAGACGGCCACCAGGCGGCCGCCTGTGGTGGCAGGCACCACATCGCCGTAGCCGACCGTGGTGACCGTGGTGACCGCCCACCAGAGCCCAGTCCAATATGTTGGAAAGTTGAGGGGGTCGGCGTACCGCACCAATGTCGCGCCGGTGAACACGACGAAGCCCGTGATGGTTGTCACGAGCGCTAGGGCCTGGATCCACGAGAGGCGGCGCCGGCGGCGAATGACGGTACCCAATAACGGCGCCGGCCCGTCTGATGATCCCTTCACGGTCATGAGGTACCACTCCCGCATCTGATGATCAAGTTGATGTTCTGCGCCCCTCCACGGGTCGCACATCTAGAGCAAGGTTGGCGGCCTCCGCCTAACGAGGTGTCGACAAAGCTCGTCCTGAAGGCTAGAAGCCGCTCCCCGCGTAGTCCTCGCCGGCTGGTTCGTCTCGATGAGCGCCCTCCGGGTCGCTGGTGCGCCCGAGCGCGTACTCGTTGTCGTCCTCGGTCTTACCGTGCTCGGGAAACTCTGGCGCGGATTCCGCACCCAGCGGTTCGAGCTCCGGCTCCTCGGACGTGCCTGGCTGATCAGGTTCGGTCATTACGGGCCTCCTTTGGAATACTGCGCCATTCCTACCCGTAGCAACTTATTCCTCAACGCCGCCGGTGGTGCTGCTGGCTCCATAACGCACACTCCGCACCCTCAACTCCGACTTCGCACCGGCTGCAGAGGGTGTGAAGTCGGAGTTAAGGGTGTGAAGTCGGCTAATCGAGCCTGGGGCGGCGATCGACCACGAGATCCAGAACGGTCTTCACGCAAGCCACCTGATCGCGGATCGCCCCGCTCCACCACGATCGCGTGTGGCGGACACTGTCATCGCCCACCCCGTACGCGTTCACGCCGACCCGCAGACAGGTGGCCACTGCCCGTGGCAGGTGGTAGCTCTGTGTCACCACGATCAGGTCGGACACTCCGAAAACTTCACGCGCCCGGACGCATGAGCTGTACGTGTCGATGCCGGCACTGTCGATGATCACCTGCGATTCCGGGATCCCTGCGGCGATCAGGTAGGACCGCATGGCTTGGGGCTCGTCGTACTCGGCAGCCGTGCTGTCGCCCGATACCACGATCAGCTTCACCTTGCCGGCCTGGTGGAGTTGCCTGGCCAGATCCAGCCGAGCCGCAAGGAAGGCCGACGGCGTGCCGTCGGGATAGACCTGGGCACCAAGCACCAGTGCCGCATGCGCAGGCGGGACAGTGGCCGCAGGAAAGATGCGTCCGGCGGCGGTGTGGCGCACGAACAGGACAGACCCGGCGACCGTCAGGCTGAGCAGACCGAGAACACCAGCCGCGAGCAAGCTCAGAGGCCCCACCCGTCGCACCGGATCAGCGTAGTTGTCTAGGGGTGGTCGGGACCGTGAAACGCATGACGACAACGAGTCCAACACCGGTTCTGGCCACTGGTCAACACCCGGGGACCGTACGGCCAGCCGAAGGTTTTCTTGATGGAATTCGAACCTCGCACGAGCGGGAATCAACGGGGCAGATGAGTGGTCGCAGAATTGCCGTGTGCCTGAAGGAGACACGGTCTGGCGCTTGTGCCGTCGCCTGCATGAAGTACTGGCCGGTCGCAGGCTGACCCGTAGCGAATTTCGCGTTCCTGCCTTGGCCACCACCGACGTCACCGGAGCCCGAGTCCTCGAGGTGAGGTCGCGCGGCAAGCACCAGCTGTTCCGGTTCGACAACCAGATGACGCTGCACACCCATCTCCGGATGGAGGGCACATGGCGCATCTTCACCGCCGGACGTCGCTGGTCAGGAGGGCCCGAATACGAGATTCGATCAATCTTGGCGACGGCTGAGTATGACGCCGTGGGCTACCGGTTGCCGGTGATCGAGTTGATCTCGACCGCCAACGAGTCGGACGTGGTTGGCCACCTCGGCCCTGACTTGCTGGGTCCGGACTGGGATCCGGCGGAGGCCGTGCGGCGGATATCGGCGGAGCTTGATCGGACGATCGGGGAGGCCCTCCTTGATCAGCGAAATCTCGCCGGGATCGGGACGTTCTATCGCGCCGAGATGCTCTTCCTCCAGGGGCTCCATCCCCGCACGCCGGTGGCCAAGGTCAAGAACCTCACTCGCCTGGTGCAGCGCGCCCATCAGTTGCTTTTCGCGAACCGGTGGCGTCCTGAGCAAGCCACCACCGGCGACCTGCGACCCGGCCGCCGGACCTATGTGTTCGAGCGAGAGCACGAGCCGTGTCGACGATGCGGCACGCCGATTCAGGCAGAGACATTCGGCCCGCTCGGGCAGGAGCGCCGCAGCTTCTGGTGTCCTCGCTGCCAGCCGCTGGTCAAAGCGGACGTGCCGGCGTGAGCAAATGGTCCGACTCCCGAGCCCGGGAGCCGCCTACGCGCTGGAGTTGGGGCGGTGTCGTCGCCCAGCTGCTTCGTGATCTTGGTAGCCGCTGGTCGGACCAGTCCGGCCGATAGAATCGCGGCGCGCCGCATCCCCGCGACGCCAGCAAGCGAGGTGGCGCAGTGGCCAAAATCGAACCGGCTCAAGCCTGGGAGCAAGACCGGACGATCATCCGCTTTCCCGATCCCGCGGTGGAAACCGTCGACCCGCGATTCGCCGCGCTGCGGATCATGCAGGGCGTGGTGGAACGGCTATGGACCGGCGGCCGCTGGCTCGAAGGACCGGTCTGGTTCGGCGACGGCCGTTATCTCCTGTTTTCCGACATCCCGAACAACCGGATGCTGCGCTGGAGCGAGGAAACCGGAGAAACCACTGTCTTCCGCCAGCCCGCGGACAACAGCAACGGCAACACCCGGGATGGGCAGGGCCGGTTGATCACCTGCGAGCACCTCAAGCGCCGGGTGACTCGCACCGAGCACAACGGGACAATCACCGTGCTGCTCGATCGATTCGATGCCAAGCCGTTGAACGCGCCGAACGACGTCGTGGTGAAATCCGACAGGTCTGTCTGGTTCACCGATCCGGGCTACGGCATTCTCGGCAACTTCGAGGGCGACAAGGCGGAACTGGAGTTGCCGCGAAACGTGTACCGCCTCGACCCCGACTCCGGCAATGCCAGCGTGGTCATCGGCAAGATGAACCGCCCGAACGGCTTGTGCTTCAGCCCGGACGAGAGCCTGCTCTACGTCGTCGACGTCGGTGAGATTCGGGTTTTCGACGTCGCGGGGGACTCCGTCGCGAATGGTCGACGCTTCGTCGACATGAGCCCCGGAGGCTCCGACGGCATCCGCGTCGATACCGATGGCAACCTGTGGTCGGCAGCTCACGGCGGGGGAGCGGGCTTCGACGGCGTGCACTGCTACGCACCGGACGGGACGCTCCTCGGCCGGATCCACTTGCCAGAAGGAGCCTCGAACCTCTGCTTCGGCGGCATCAAGAAGAACCGGCTGTTCATCACGGCGAGCCGTTCCCTCTACTCCCTCCATGTGGAGGCGATCGGCGCCATGCAGCCCTAACCGGTCGGGGGACGGTCTTCGATCGAGGATCTGGCTAGGTCAGCTGCCGCCGCCGCTGTGCGAATTGATGTGGCCGATGATCATGTCCGCCAGCTCATCGGGTCGCTCTTCAGGTATCCAATGGGAGACCCCCCGCAGGATCTCGAACCGGTACGGGCCGGTCACCCATCGCCGGGTATCGACGGCCGCTCGCCGTCCCAAGGCGGGATCGCGGTCGCTCCAGACGTAGAGGGTGGGCACCGCGACCGTCCCGTACGGCCGGGCACCCGGCACCCGCAGACCGCGATACCAGTTGATCGCTCCGGTGGCTGCTCCCTGATCAGAAAGTAGGCGCACTGCTTCAGACGGGTTTCTCGCCCCGGCGCGCCTCAGCGTCCACGACGCGATGGCGCCGTCGCGGACGCGCAAGACGAACTCGGGCAGCCACGGAAGCTGGAACCAGAGCATGTACCAGGATCGCAGCGCCTGCCCCTTCGGCATGGCGGCCAGCAGAGCCCGGAGATGGGGTGTGGACACGGCCGTCAAGGTGTGTAGCCGATCAGCGTGATGGGCGCCGAGATACCAGGCGACCCCACCACCCCAGTCGTGCCCGACCACATGGAAGCGGTCCACCTCAACCGCGTCGGCGAGCGCGAGAACGTCGCCCGCCAGCCGGTCTACCCGATAGGCGCTCACTTCGCGGGGCCGGGCAGCGGGTGAGTAGCCGCGCTGGTCGAAGGCCAGCACCCGGTTGCCGGCTTCGGCCAACCGCCGGCCGACGGCTTCCCAGGAAGTCGAGGTCTGCGGAAAACCGTGTAAGGCGATGATCAGCTGGCCGTCGAGCGGGCCGACATCGCGGACGCGGAAGCGCAGGCCGTCGTTCGAGAATTCGTCGACGCGCCCGGGATTCGTCACATCCTTTCCAACGCCTCGATGCCGAGGAGCGTGAGCCCAGTGGCCAGGACGCGCTTCGTGACCGCACACATCGCGAGCCGGGACTCCCGTACGATCCCCTCGGCCTTGAGCACCGGACACTGCTCGTAGAAGATCGCCAGAGCTCCGGACAGGTCGTAGAGGTAAGCGCAAAGCTTGTGCGGTTGCAGGGTCTCAGCCACCTCGTCAACCACGTCGCCGAAGCGGGTCAGCAGCAGCGCCAGCGCTTGCTCCGCGGGCTCCTCCAGCACCATGACCTTGGTCTGTTCGCCGTAGCCTTCGGCCTCCGCCTTGCGCAACACCTGGGTCATCCGCGCGTGCGCGTACTGCAAGTAGGGCCCGGTGTTTCCGGTGGTCTGCACCATGCGGTGAACGTCGAAGACGTAGTCCTTGTTGAGTCCGTTCGAGAGGTCGGCGTACTTGATCGCCGCCAGGGCGATGGGTGGCGCCGCTTCCTCCTCGGCGGCGTCCAGCAGGTCATACAAGGTCACCGCGGTGCCTTCGCGAGTCTTGAAGGGCCTACCGTCGAGACCGAGGACGGTGCCGAACGCGACGTGCTCGGTGGCGACCGCGTCGGGCAGGAGGCCGGCCTTGCGAGCGACAAGGAACACTTGCTCGAAGTGGTCGGATTGGCGCGAGTCCACCACGTAGACGATGCGGTCGGCACCGAAGTCGCGCACCCGGCGGCGGATCGCCGCGAGATCGGTGGCGGCATAGCCAAAGCCGCCGTCTCGTTTGCGGACGATCATTGGTGCGGTGAACCCGTCGACGAAGACACAGAGCGCGCCGTCATCGATCACGGCCGTGCCGTCGGCCTCCAGTGTGTCCACCAGTTGCGGAAGGTCATCGTTGTACGTCGATTCACCGTCAAGATCGTCGTCGGTGAGCAGCACACCGAGCCGCTCGTAGGCCGCGTTGAAGCCGGCCAGCGACACGTTGATCAACTGCTGCCAGATGGTCCGGGTCTGCTCGTCACCGGACTGCAGCGCGACGACGCGGCGGCGCGCCCGTTCGGCGAAGTCAGCATCGCTCCTGAAGTGTGCGCTGCCGCGGGCATAGAGGGCCTCGGCCTCGGGAAGCGTGAGCGCGGAGGCTTCAACGCCCTCGTCGAGAATCTGCTCGACCAGCATGCCGAACTGGGTGCCCCAGTCGCCGATGTGATTCTGGGCAATGACGTGGTGCCCGACCCCCGCGAGGACGCGATGCAGGCAGTCGCCGATCACCGTCGACCGCAGATGCCCCACGTGCATCTGTTTCGCGACGTTCGGCGCCGAATAATCGATCACCACCGTCTGTGGCTGCTGCGTGGAACTCATGCCGGACCTTGGGTCAGCCAGCTGGTCGGTGATCGCCTCCGCCAGCACCTCAGTCCGCAACCGAAAGTTGATGAAGCCAGGGCCGGCAATCTCGGGCGGCTCGCACAGGTCGGCTACCTCCAACCGGGCTACGATCCGAGTCGCCACCTCACGGGGGGATTGGCCCTCGCTCTTGGCCAGGCGCAGCGCAACATTCGTCTGATAGTGACCGAATTGTGGCTTGGTGGCCGGCCGAAGTTCCGGATCAATGCCAGTAACGCCGAAGATCCGGTCGCTCAGCAGCGAGGGCAGCGAAGACACAAGAGCCGATTATCCCATTCGCTGCCCAGACGACTTACATCATTGGATCGGGATTGACCCGGCGGTCGGCCGCGAGCCAGGCGGCGCCGACGATGCCGGCGCTGTTCCGCAGCTTGGCGGGCACCATCTCGGTCTTCAGATTGAGCTTGGGGATGAACTTGTCAGCGTTCTTGCTCACGCCGCCCCCCACCACGATCAAGTCTGGCCAGAGCAGGGCCTCCAGCGTCTCGTAGTAGCGCTGCAAGCGCTTGGCCCAGTCGCTGTAGGACAGGCCGAGATTGTCCTTCACGCTCGAGGCAGCTCGGGTCTCGGCGTCGTGGCCGTCGATCTCCAGATGACCGAGCTCTGAGTTGGGGACCAGCGCGCCTCGGTACACAATCGCGGTGCCGATGCCGGTGCCGAGCGTCGTCAAGATCACCAATCCGGGGTGACCCTTGGCCGCGCCGTACTGCACCTCGGCGATACCAGCCGCGTCAGCATCGTTGACCAGGAGAATGTCCCGGCCGAGCTGATCTTCGAAGAGCTTCTCGGCCTCACAGTCGATCCAGGACTTGTCGATGTTCGCGGCTGAGCGGGTCTTGCCGTGGGTGACCACCGCCGGAATGGTGATCCCGACCGGGCCGTCGCCAACGGTGTCCTTGAAGTTGTCGACGATTTCACCAACCACAGCAGCGACGTTTTTGGGAGTGGATTTGGCGGGGGTAGGAATCCGAAGCCGATCGGTCATCATCTCGCCGACTTTCAGGTCCACCGGAGCGCCTTTGATACCGCTGCCGCCGATATCGATACCAAGCGCTGGCGTCTGTTCTGCGGTTTTGTCGGTCATGCTGCGGAGCTTATCGACATCACGCCTTTTCGGGGAGTATTCGGCGGCCGCCCTGCTCCGGTCCAAACCAGTAAGAGGCCAGCCAGAGTCAGCGCCGCAGCTGGCGCAGACACCACGCGTACAGCACGGGGTCGAACCGGAAGGCGTCGGAGAAGTAGAACCCGTAGAACCGGCGGTACACCTCGATCCAGTGGCTGACCTCAGCGCCGGCCCGCTGCACTTCCGACGCCTCCAACCACGCGGAATCCGCCGCCGCTTCAGGGTAAGGCTCCAGTTCGAGGAAGATCACCGCGCCGGCGATATCCATCATCGGGTCGCCGTTGACCGTATGCGGGCTGAAGTCCCCAATCCCCGAGATCACCCACCGTTCGGAACGGCAGTCGATGTAGGTGTTGGCCGGACACACGTCGCCGTGGACCAGCGCCGGAGTCACCACGCGCTCAGTGAGGTCGGCATGCAGGCGGTCCCACACCTGTGCGACATTGGGCAGGTCACGCTCGAGCTGGCCTCGGCTGATGCGTACGGGTCCTTCCAACATGTGATGCAGCAGGTGCCCGAGTGAGCTGAACTGTTGAGGCGCTTGCTGTCCTACCAGTCGCGCGAACCCCGGGATCGGGCTCGGGAGCTGGCGGAGCCGGCGAGTGGCGTCCAGGTAATTGCTGAGCGCTTCTCGCCGCTCGCCTATCTGGGCTTGGGCGAGCCACGGTGACAGGCAGCGACCAGAGAACCGTCGGTCTACGGTGTAGAACCGCCCATCGTGCTGGCCCAGCGAAATGACCTTTGGCACCTCGAGGCCGATGTTCGCATCCTCCCAGCTGGCCAGCAGTTGACGGATCTGCTCGACCGTCTTGTCCGACGGGTCGTGAGCACGGCGGTAAATCCGCAATACCCGCTGCTCATCGATTGCGAAGACCTCACTCTCGCCGCCACTCCCGAGCAGTTGATCACGGCTGGTGCCGAAAGACGCGAGCAGTTCCGCTTCGCCGTCAGCTTCCGCACTGGCCTGGGCAACGGGGATGCGCTCGCGGTCTGCACGCCTGGCTGCACGAGCTCGATCCAGCTGGGTGATGGTGAGTTCCCGCGCGACCCCTGCGTCGAGATGGTGCGCGACGGCGTGTACGGGTCCCTTCGGTGTGTCGATATGGACGTCCGCTAGCCGAAGCAGCCGCTGCAGCGGGCCTTGCTCGATTCGAACCGACTGCGTCTTCGAATGCGGCACGATGTTGCGCTCGTGGTTCAGCCAGCCTTCCTCGGTCGTAATGGCCCGGTCGTTCCAGCCGTACCGCAGGGTCCAGAAGTCGAACCAGCGAATCCACCGCGCTCGAGAAGGCACCCGGTTGAGCTCGATGCCGTCCAGATCGAACCCCGGGAGGACCCGACCGACCGCCAGCTCCACCTGATCGGCGTCGGCAACAGGTAACAGCACGCTGCTGGCCGTGGACTCATTGTTCTCAGTGTCGGAGTGGGCGTAGCCGACAATGTCGACATCGACGCGATACCAGCGCAGCGGCCGCCACGTCAGGGGTTGGCTGATCTTGACGCCCTGGATCCGATCGATCGGCACCGATTGGCTGGTCAGGTTGGTCAAGCCGCGGGTGACCCGCATGCCCCGCGGGGACTCCGCCAGAGTGAAGTTGAACATGGCGATCAGTCGCCTGCTGATCATCGTGACAGCACTGATCGCCAGGGGGATCAGCGCGGGCAGGGCGAGCGCGACCATATCGAAGAAGGCTGTGATGACCAAGATCACAAATGCGATGACGATAGTAAGGAGCCACTCCGTGGAGAGCAGGAAGCTGAGAATCAGCCGATCCGGGCCGACCTGCACCAGCGGTCGATCGGCAGCAGTCAGATCCGTGAAGACACTTGCCCGGAGGTGAGCATGATCGCCAACCTGCGCCCGCTCACCGTGGGCGCGGGTCAGCAGGTACTCGCGCAGCGCCGCGGCCTTCGTCTGCCGCAGGTAACGCAACTTGATCGTGCTGTCTCCGGCACCCGCTTCCAGGCGAAGCTCCGCCAGCCCGAAGAGGCGCGCCGCAAGCGGCTGGATGATGTCAACCGACTGCAGCCTCTCGAAAGGCACCTTCTTCGAGGACTTGAACACCGCGCCGGTCTCCACCCGCAGTTCTTCGTCGTCGATGACGAAGCGGGTGAAGTACCAGCTGACAAAGCCAGCGATCGCGCCCAGCAGCACCGCGAGGGCAGTGAAGGGAAGGATCCAGCTGAGGTCGGACAGGGAGATGCCGCCCTCGCCGCTGCCGTCGGGAACGACCTCGCGGGCCGCGCCGATCATGATCGCGAGCAGCACGATCCAGCCGCGGATGAACGGCGTCAGCGGGTGCGGCCGCTCGGTTTGTTTGATCGGCTTGACGGTTGGTGGTGGGGCGGCTGGCGCATCGATGCTGTGCTGCACGGGCGGTTGGCTCATAGGCCTGAAGCCTGGGTCTCGCCCAATTCGGTCAGCCGGTCACGAAGCCGGGCCGCCTCGTCTGGCGTCAGACCGGGGATAGTCGCGTTGGTCTCCGGGCTGGCGGTTTTGAGTGAGACCGAGGCGAGGCCGAACGCCCGCTCCAGCGGGCCTGACCCCACCTCGACCAGCTGCATGCGGCCGTACGGCACGGCCACCAGACTGCGAAACAGGACGCCGTGGGTGATGTAGAGATCGTCGTCGCGTTCGACGTAACCCCAGGAGCGCCAGTTGCGCTCGACCACGAACCAGCGGGTAATCACGATCACGCCGGCGATGGCCCACAAGAGCGCCGAAATCCACCACTTACCGGTGACAACACCCACGATGACCGCCGGAATGCTGAGCAGGATCGGTGCGGTGAGCACGGTCGTCAAACGGCGGAGCGAGCGATACGCGGGGGACAGGCGCTGCCAGTCGTAGGCCGGCGGCGCGAAGAGTTCATCCATAGCAAATCCAGGCTACGGCCTGGGTCCTACGGAACTTGCTTCGTCGATGCGAGGGCTTACTGGCGCTTCTCTCGCGGTTTGGGCCCCTTGACCGATACGCCCCCGAAGAGGGTCAGGCCCTTGAGCACGAGCGTCGGCGCCCCGGGAATCGGATCGGACACGTCCTTGAGGTCTGTGCCGCCGAAGATCCCGACCATTTCATTGCTGACGTGGACCCCTTCCGGGACCTTGATGTCCAACCCACCGAAGCAGCAGATGGCGGACAGCTCGATCGTCGAGCCCTCGAAGATTGCATCGCGCAGATCGAGGTCGATCCCACCGAACAAGGCCAGCGCCTGATTCTTGCGGCGTATCCGCCACCGGCCGTTGCGCGAAACGCCGCCAAAGATCGCGATGAACCTTGAGGGCTGGTCCGAGACCGAGGTCGTATCGACCTCGAAGCCGGCGGCTGGATTTGGGGCTGGCTGGCGATCTTCACGAGGTCGGACCACGACAAGGTCGCGCGTGATCGGAATGAGGTCATCGAAGGTCTTGGCACCCATGAGCTGATCTAGTCGCGCGTCGTGCTCCTCGCGGCTCAGCCGACCCTCCGCATACGCGGCGTTCAAGACGGTGGCCACGCGCTCTCGGTCCGCGTCGGACGCGCGAAGATTCCCTCCGGCGATGGGACCGACGTTGCTAGGTTCCGGACGCGCGTCACTCATGGTCCAACGCTATTCCGGCCTTATCGCTTGGGGGAGAGTGTGGACCGACTTTCAGGGGCATGCTCCAGGGGTCGACGAGGGCTCACCCTGGGCGGCTCATTGATGCGGCAGACCGATGTCGAACACGTTGCCCTCCGGATCGGCCAGCGTCGTCCAGGTCGTGCCGTACTCGTCATACTCGGCCACCTTGGTCGCGCCTAGCGAGAGCGCTCGCTCGACCGCACCGGCCAGGTCGGTGCTGGTGAGGTCCAGGTGCAGCCGGTTCTTGCCCTGCCGGGGCTCCGGCACGGCCAAGAACATCAGCGACGGGAAGCGCCCGTCGTCCGACGCCGGAATGACCGCGAAGAACTGGCTGGCTCCGGCCGAGACCGGACGTTCGACCAGCGCCGACCAGAAATTTGCAAGTTGGTCCGCGACGCTGCAGTCGAGGACCACCTGACCGAAACCGATGGGGGTGCCCATGAGCGATTCCTTTCGCGGGCTGTGGACTGGGCCGCAACTCGAGAAAGAGTACGGCCACTATCGGTTATCCTTCTCCGGCGGTCTGCTGGGCATGCTCGCGGATGTAGTTCAACCGCAGAACATCAGCAGCACCCAGCCTGAGGCTGCTGTCAACCTGCTGCCGCGAACTAGTACGCGGCTATAGGTTCGTCATCCGTTCGCTGGCTTCGCTGTAGCGGCCGCCCTGGACCTGGATCTTCGACGCGGCTTCCTCGATCTCGCGGAGGTCGTCGGTCGACAGCTGGACGTCAGCGGCGCCTAGGTTTTCCTCCAGCCTGTGCAGTTTGCGCGTGCCGGGAATCGGGACAATCCACGGCTTCTGGGCGAGTAGCCAGGCCAGAGCGATCTGGCCGGGGGTGGCACTCTTACGTTGAGCGATGCTTCCGATGAGGTCGACCAGGGCCTGGTTGTGCTGCAGTGCCTCAGGGGTGAAGCGGGGGATGGTGCTGCGGATGTCGTTGCTGGCATCGAAGCTGGTCGAGGCGGTGATGGTGCCGGTGAGGAAGCCCTTGCCGAGCGGGCTGTAGGGAACGAAGCCGATACCAAGCTCCTCGCATGTCGCCAGAACCTCTTCTTCAGGACGCCGCCACCACAGCGAGTACTCGCTCTGGACCGCCGTGACCGGCTGGACGGCATGCGCCCGGCGGATTGTGTCGGCCGCGGCCTCTGACATGCCGAAGTGCCTTACCTTGCCCGCCTCCATGAGTTCCTTGACCGCACCGGCGACGTCCTCGATGGGCACGTCCGGGTCGACCCGGTGCTGGTAGTAGAGGTCGATGGTGTCGACGCCTAACCGCTCCAGCGAGCCGTCGACGACATGCTTTATGACCCCGGGGCGGCTGGTGACGCGTCCCCTCGGCTTGCGCTCGACGGGGTCGATGTCCCACCCGAACTTGGTGGCGATCACCACCTGTTCCCGGTACGGGGCGAGCGCCTCGCCAACGAGTTGCTCATTGGCGTGGGGACCGTAAATCTCGGCCGTGTCGAAGAAGCTGACGCCGCGCTCCACTGCGGTGCGAACGAGCGAGATCATTTCCTGCCGGTCAGGGGTGTCGCTGTAACCACCAGTCATGCTCATACAGCCCAGACCGATGGCGGAGACCTCGAGGCCGTTGGTGCCAAGGGTGCGCGTGTCCATCTTCATGCTCCTGTCGTCGTGCAACGAGTAGTAGTGGTCTGCCGTGGTTGTCACTGACACTACGAGCCGCGACTTTAATTAGCGAGGTACTGGTAGTACCTCCTTAGCGGATAACCCCGCAGGCGGCCGGCTGGGCCGACTCGGACGACCGCGCGGCGCACCGACACAAGATCGGCCCACCAATGCACGATGAACAGGACCGCCGCGGCGTTGCTCCACCGATGGGTGCCAAGAATCTGGCGCAGCCGTTTGTCCGGCCGAAGGCGCGGGTTTGTGGTGGCTGGGCCCTCATGCCGCCGATAGAGCCGTGCAGCGATCTGGAGTAGCGTTTTACAACAGAGCCGCCGCGCCTCTGGATTCCGAAATAGCGTGCCGACAGCACGCCTCAATCAATTAAATGGAGGTCGTGATGACTAATCAAACTGCCTCGGTGGGAGCTGAACGGAACCCACTGCGGCTGGCTGCCGCACTTCTGCTTGCCGGTGTGCTGGTTACGGCGATTGCCGGATTCCTTCATCCAGAGGGTGCGGACGCAAACAATCACCAATCTATTTTCGCGATCTATGCGGCGAGCCAGTCGTGGACCGCCGTGCATCTCGGCCAATTCATTGGAATGGGAATCATCACCTCCGGAATGGTCGTCTTGTTCTTCGCCCTCGATGCGCGCGTGGGTGTCGGGCTATGGCTTAACCGGTTCGCTCTCCTTTTAGCCGGCATCGGGCTTGCGCTGTACGCCGTCCTCCAGGCGGTTGACGGCGTTGGCTTGAAGCAGGCCGTGAACGCTTGGGCTTCGGCCGCGAACGGCGACAAGGCAATGAGATTCGATGCCGCCGAGACGATTCGGTGGTTGGAATGGGCCGTGAGGAGCTACCACAGCTTCGTCTTCGGGCTCGCACTCGTCATGTTCGGCGTAGTCATCGTCGTGCTGCGCCGGGTCTCGCGTCTGGTCGGTTATCTTATGGCGATCTCGGGGCTCTGCTACCTCGTGCAGGGATGGATAATCGGCACGAGCGGCTTCTCCTCCGCGAACCAGATCCCGACTCTCGTCGGAATCGCCTCCATACTCGTGTGGTCAATCTGGCTCTTCATTGCGGCTCTTCGAGGGAAGACCGCGGCACGTCCCAAGGCGACGGAGGCAGCGGTCTAGGGCAGTTCGCTGCCCTGCGAATAGCGGGCAATCGGAGTCTGACTTCGATCCGGGTCCCCTGAGCCGAAGTGCGCTAACCTGACACAGGTCACTTCCGGAGGCTTTGAGGCACGAAGGAAGTCGACAGTAAGCGTTTGGAGCGCAAAATGCCTAGTCAAGCGGATGTAGTTCAACGGCAGAACATCAGCTTCCCAAGCTGAGAATGCGGGTTCGATTCCCGTCGTCCGCTCCAACCTCGAAAGC
>OCZS010000039.1_pt1 | contig 36832 bp, 40 predicted proteins | sample 1539071 | NCBI WGS metagenome assembly OCZS01 (sample SAMEA3113584, study PRJEB22503) | soil metagenome
AGGTTACAATTAGAAATGTATACAAAGAAATTGAAAAGAAGCTTTCACTAGGATAGATAAATTACCAAATTTTTTTATCGTTTATAACTATATATTAAAATTTTATTCATTTTTTATAAAAACAATAAAATATCACAAAGAATCAGGTATAAAAAATTATTATAGACACACAACTTTTACAATAAGCAAATATTGTTTAGTAGTTGTAACGATTAATGAAGTTATATTAAATAAAGTAAAAAATTGTAAAGCCATGTTTTAATGGTTTCGGATATAATCAATCCTAAGTTTTAAGAGGGTATTTGAATGTGAAACTGCCTCAATAAGAAAAATTCAATTTTAAATATTTCCAGTTAAATTAACTTATTCCAGTTCAGGGGTTTATGTTCAATGTGTCTAATTTTATACTCATTTTTTGCTGCTAAAGTATTAAAGGAAAACCACATATCTCGAATTGAATCGTAGAAGATCCAAGCTTAGTAGTGGTGATATTGAAAGATGATAGAGATTCTATCTATTATTTCATTATAACGGATTATCAGTTAATAACCTTTAGAATAAATTATATTAATTAATAAGAAATAATAATCTATTAAATTATATTTCTAAAGATCAATAATAATAAATTAATGAATTAACAATTAAGGTTTTATTGTAAAAGTAAATTATCAATTCTTAATGCTAATGAAATTACACATTTTCTGAAAAAACAAATATTTTCTAAATTAATAACTTACTTATGGGCGTTATCAGCAGGAGAGGCGACTATTTTGACACACTATTATAGAACAGTTATTAGAAATAGTGTGGGTATTTAATTATGACTGTGCAAAACAAGAATAATCTCACTGATCCACGTATTCGAAAACTTTTTGAAGATAAAAATTTTGTTTTTTTGTCTTCGTTAATGAAGGATGGTTCTCCTCACGTGACACCTACGTGGGCAGATATTGAAAATGGTAATATTCTTATTAATACTGCTATAGGCAGAATTAAACAAAAGAATATTTCACGAGATCCTAGAGTCGCTCTCGCAATAGCTGACCAAAATAACCCGTATGATATGGTTACTATCAGAGGAAAAGTAATAGAACAAATTAGTGGAGATACAGCTGAAGAACATATAGACAAATTAGCAAAAAAATATATTGGCAAAGATAAATATCCTGGTAGATCACCTGGAGAAAAAAGGATACTTTTAAAGATAAAACCTGAAAGAATATTTCACATGAATCAGTGACCTTCTCATATTTATATATATATATATTTTATAGTAATATAATGATCTTAAATATACTTCAAATTTTTTCAACATATTATATTTTAAATTTATAGGCAAAATAATTGCATTTACTATACTAAAATTGGTATGATCTTTTCTATTTGATATTATGAGAAAATTTCTTCTTATCATCATCTCGTTTTTTTGTCCATCCTAACCTCTTTTTATTTAACATTTCAAAATTCTCATAAATATGGGGTCTCTTTTTTCTCATTCCTTCTATTGCAGGTGCTGCCTTATTCCAAAATGGAGTAGGATTGAACATCTCAAAGTAAATGTCAGGATCTATCATTCTATGGCTTATAATAACACCTGATAACTCGAAAAATCCACAAACAGCAATAAAATAAGATCTTTGGATTGAAGATCCTCCATACTTTTGTATATATTCTTCATAACTATCGATATCTAGTTCTTCTAAAAACCAAAGTATTGCATCTCTATGGCTATCATAAATTTTGTATAATTTTATTAGTATATCAGAATTTATGGCATTTTTTAAAACCATAATAGAAATATATGTAAGAAGTAGATAAACGATTCATTATTAGTAATTAAATGTACATGTTATTACTCAAAATTTAATCTATAGAAAAGATTTAAACTACTCTATGATAATTGCTTGCACGACATGATAGTCCTAGTTTTTTACACATTTTATGTTAGTTTATATAAATACTAATCCAAATACCTGGGTTTTGAAATATGACTGGGATGCATCAACTTACGATAATATCTCTGACTTAATAGAATCATGGGGATTAGATTTAATAGAACGTCTAAACTAGAAAGGAAACGAAATAGTTCTTGGTGCTGGTTGTGGTTCTGGTAGATTAACCAAGATAATATCTACTAAACTTCCAAAAGGGAAAGTTTTTGCAGTAGATCTTGATTCATCTATGATAAAACTTGCAAATGAAAGACTAGGAAAAATTTCTAATGTTAAATTCATTCAATCAAATATCTTTGATATAGAACTTCAAGATAAAATAGATGTTGTATTTTCAAATGCTGTATTACATTGGATCTCAAATCACAGAAAAGTGTTTGGACATTTTTGGCAAATTCTCAAACCAAATGGTCAACTATCAATTCAATGCGGTGGATATGGAAAATTTAACAAAGACTCTGCCTGTATTCAATAAAGTCCGAAAATCACTAGAATTTTGTAATTATTTTTGCAATCGGAAAGAGCAGTCAATTTGGAATGAACCATGGTATTTTGCGAAAGCAGAGGATACGGAAAAAATCCTAAAAGAAATAGGTTTTAAAAATATCGAAGTATTTCTAGAAAATAAAGTTTCTAAATTTCATGATAAAGAAGATTACTTTATTTTCATAAAAACAATTGTTCTACGACCGTATTTAGAATATTTATCCAATGACAAATTAAAAAACATGTTTGCTAAAGCAGTAGTTCATGAAATTGAAACTAACTTTAAAGAATTACAATGGAAATTAGATTACGTTAAATTTTGAATTTATTAATCATTGCTAAATTTTAATTCAATATCTTTATGTGGACATTCTTTAATTATCTCTTCTGCTAACTTGTAACTTTCTTTCTTTACATCTTCACTACTAGCAAATTTAAAAATTGTTTTTGTATTTGGTAAATAAACTCTCTTTAAATTCAAATCGCCATCTCCTTCTTCTCCTTTTCTAAAAACATAGCGTTCTCCTCGTTTGGTTATAGGATTCCAACTTCTCAACAATATTCCTTGTTTCTCTATATTCTCATTCGTTATTTTATCATAAACACTTGTATGCATAAAGAGATGAAAAAATGTCTTACTTGGATTGTAAAAATATCTTAAAGTATAGTAATTCTTAGAATGATTATGGGAACGGTTTGTTTTTAATTCTTCTGTTTTTGAATCAAAACACAATTCAAAACAGGAACTTGGGGTGTTTTCAACTTTCATATAATATTTAATACGCAATCCGAGGATTTAAATTTACTGTAAAAAAAAAGATAGTGTGTATATATTATAATAGAAATTAAATTAATTATATAGAACCGTACTTATCTAAATTAAACATAGAAACCTTAGTTTGTTACAACTCTACAATATTTCTAATTGATAAGTATCTTTGTTTATTCAATCTCTCTTGCTTTTTCAATTCATATTCTTATCTATCAGTTTTAGAATTACTATATTTTTAAAGATTCTACTCTTTATAATTATGTTATGAATTATGACTATAGTTATACTTGAAAAAAGTAAGATATGGCTCATAGATATATTTTGTGAGAGTAAATTAAAAAATGTAATCTATTACATACAAATAGGAAATAGCGAAAGAATTTAATAAATTGTATATAAGACCATACTATAAGATCATCTATAAGATACAAGCCATGTCAAGAGAGCAAAACCAAGAGGATGAAATAAAGAAAGTTTTAAGTAATGCCTATATTAGTTCGGATAAAGATTTTATATTAAAATCGATTGATGCTGTTGCGCTTTATGGTAAAATTGCAATAACTCATCTTCTTAATTTCAACAATACGATAAATGACATTGAGTTGAAAAACTACATTGTTACTAAGATACGTGAAATTAAATCAGAGAACCCTTAATAATCTCTCAAGTTGTTATTATTTTTCTTCTATCTATTATAATATAGAATGTCTGGTAATGTCATTGTATGCTAGAGTCAAGATAAGATAATTGATTGATTTGGGTTAAATAGTGAAAAGTAGTTATACATTTTATAGAAAAAATTTATGCTGGGAAAAAAAGAAAAAGAAGGAAGATATAAAATATACATACATGAATAACAAAAACCAGATATCTGGGTTACATCATGTTACGGCCATTTGTAGTGATCCACAAAAAAATATTGATTTTTACACGAAATTATTAGGACTTAGGCTGGTCAAATTAACAGTAAACTTTGATGATCCTACTACATATCATCTATATTATGGAGATGAAGTAGGTCATCCAGGAACCATTTTAACATTCTTTCCATGGTCTGATGCTCCAAAAGGTCATAGAGGTACAGGTCAAGCTATAACAACATCTTTTTTAGTACCTGAAAAATCTATTGATTACTGGAAGGATCGTCTAAAAAGTAACGATATTTGTTTTGGAGGTCCTAAAAAACGTTTTAAGGATGAACTAGTAATAACGCTATATGATCCTGATGGTCTTGAATTGGAACTTGTTGCTCACTCATCAGCCAAGGAGAATGACGAAAGATTTTGGAAAGATGGTCCAATCTCTTACGAAAATGGTATAAGAGGTTTTTTTTCTGTAAGTTTATCTGAAGAAGGGTATGAGCTTACGTCAGAAATTTTAAACGAATTAGGATACAAAATGATAGAAAATGAAGGTAACCGTTTCCGCTTTCAACATACAGATTCAAAATCCACAGGAGCTAAAGTGTTAGATGTTCTTTGTTTGCCATATACTCATCCTGGAATGATTGGAATAGGAACTGTTCATCATATAGCATTTCGTACTTCTTCAGATGAAAACCAAAAATTGATTAGGGAAAGTATTATAAAAAAAGGCTTAAATCCTACACCTGTAATTGATAGAACTTATTTTCATTCAGTGTATTTCAGGGAACCAGGTGGTATATTATTTGAAATTGCTACAGATCCTCCAGGATTTACTATAGACCAAAAAATAGAAGATTTAGGAAGAAGGCTAGTGCTACCCACCTGGCTTGAACCTTTAAGAGAAAATTTAGAAAAAGTATTGCCAAAGATAGAACTATCCAAAAATAAAGATAATTTAACAATAAGTGACTAGCAATAATGATTAAATCACACAATTTTGGTTTTAATCATATATTTATTAATTCTTTTCCTGATGGTTCTACGAACAAAGAATATGATGAGGGAAGTAAGAAATTAACATTTGTATTATTGCATGGTACAGGTGGCAATGAAGAAGATCTTATTTTTCTTGGAAAGAAAATTGAACCTAATGCAACTATGTTAAGTCCTAGAGGAAAAGTATTGGAAAATAATATGCCTAGATTTTTTAGACGATTATCTGAGGGGGTCTTTGATATAGAAGATCTTAAAATTAGATCACATGAACTTGCAGATTTTATCCAAAAATGTTCCTTTCACTACAAATTTAATTTAGAAAAGACAATTGCAATTGGATTTTCAAATGGAGCGAATATAGCTGTTAGTATGCTCTTTCTTCGTCCAGAAGTACTTCAAGGCGCAATTCTTTTCAGGGCAATGGTTCCTTTTATTCCTGATTTTTTACCAAATCTTTTGAACAAAAAAATACTACTATCTGCAGGGTTACAAGATCCAATAGTTTCGAGAAATGAGACAGAAAACCTGTATAGATTGTTTCAAAAGACTAATGCAATCACAACATTGAAGTGGCAATCTTCCAGTCACAATCTGATTCAAGACGATATACTAGTTGCAAAATCATGGATATCAAATAATTTTCCAGCTAAATAAAATAGAAAATGCAATTTAATTTATTTTGAAAATTACTATTTTATTATAATCTAATTTTTCTGACATATGTTCCAATATTGGTTGTTTTTTCTACTAGAGCAGATAAATATTGTTATTTTTATAATAATATAATTTCTATATCTTTCTTGATACTTCTTCCAAAAGATTAGAATAAGGTTTCTTATCATTATCTAAATTCTGAATTATTATCTGCAAAAAACAAATATTATTGGCATATAATCTAAAATGTAATATTCTTATTATCACTAGCAAGTTTAAGCAGTTAAATACCTATAAGGAACAAACTTTGATAATAATTTAAAACATGAGTATTATTGATAAGGACAAAGAAAAAAAAAGGATTCTCATTGAACCAGTTATAAAAATAATAAAAGATAAAAATTTTGCTTTTTTGGGAACAATAATGAAAGATGGTAGACCACAGGTTTCTCCTATTTGGATCGATATTGATGACAATAATAATATTCTTTTATTTAATACAGCCCAGGGAAGAATAAAACATAAAAATATTTCAAGAGATCCTAGAGTATCTCTATCACTTGTCAATAAAAATAATCCATATAGTATGGTAACAATTCAAGGAACTGTCATTGAACAGACAACAATAGGAGCTGATGAACATATAGACAAACTTGCAAAAAAATATCTTAATATTGATATATACCCAAGTCATTCACCTTCAATCAAACGGGTGATATGTAAAATTAAACCAGAGAAAATGTACTATTTACCTCCAAGATATACAGAGTTTATTGGAAAGTCTTAGGTCTATTTTATTAAAAAAAATATTAAAAACTATATAGTAGAGGATTGAATTGAAAATTTAATTTAATTATATCCATTAATTGATGTTTCAATTAATAATAATAATAATAACAATCTTATTAATAGATATAGATGAACAATAATAGCAATCTTATACATAGATTACTTAAATCTCTGACAACACACATACAAGTTAAGATCATGCTCATAAAGGTTATTAATCGAATTTGCAGTACCCATAATCTTTATCTTACTATGAGTGATCCGGCTCAGGGTTGGTGCCGAAAGGGAGTAAATCAATGACTACAAACTTATGGCCAGCATTACCGTTGGCAGAGTGGAAAGACACCTATGCCACATTGCATATGTGGACACAAATAGTAGGCAAGATCCGACTTACACTTACTCCCTTCAGGAATCACTGGTGGAATACTACATTGTATGTTACACCTCGAGGACTTACAACCTCATCTATGCCCTACAATGATAGACTACTCCAGATAGACTTTGATTTTATTGATCACCTGCTTGTCATCCAAACAGATGAAGGTTCTACTAAGAGAATCCCCCTTAGACCACGATCAGTAGCTGAGTTTTATAAAGAAACAATGGCAGCGTTGGGATCCCTAGGGATGCCTGTAACCATCTGGACAACACCTGTAGAAGTACCGGATCGTACTCCATTTGAGGAGGATTTTAAACATGTAAACTATGATCCTGAATACGCACAGCGTGTATGGCGTATTCTGGCTCAAGGAAGTCGTATACTCTCTGAGTTTAGTTCCCGATTTATTGGTAAAGTTAGCCCAGTACATTTTTTCTGGGGGGCTTTTGATCTGGCAGTAACCCGATTTTCAGGACGAATAGCGCCCTTGCACCCAGGTGCACCAAATATGGCCCGTTTTGTGGCCATAGAAGCATATTCGCACGAAGTGAGTAGTTGCGGATTCTGGCCAGGTGGAGGTCCTATAGATGAACCAGTTTTCTATGCTTATGCCTATCCTGAACCCCAAGGGTTTAAGGAGTATTCTATCCAGCCACCAGACGCATTCTACCATATAGGAATGGGAGAGTTCCTTCTTCCATATGATGTTGTCAGAAGGTCAGATTCACCTGACAAAATATTATTGTCTTTCTTACAGAGCAGTTATGAAGCAGCAGCAATATGTGCAAACTGGGATCGTCGTACATTGGAACGTCAGTAGGTAGTAAAATCAATTTCTTGTCTCGTAGATACCTTCAGTTTAATTATGTCTTATATCTTGAAGATATGCATAAGAAATAGAAGGAAAGCATCTCACAAGATGTCTTTGGTTTCTTGGGGGATTTCAGAGCATACAAAAATGACTAATATAGAGTATCTCAAGCTAGTTTTTCTATAATATAATTTAGGTGCTAAGATATGATATGATAATTTTATTTAATATCTATATGGGTTAACTAAAGTGTCATTGTCAAAACAAATTCGAAGATCCCTAGAATGACATTTAATTGGCATTTGCATATTGAAATTTAAGATTTTATATTATTTGAAAATAATATGACTATTAAAAATTATATTAATAACATCGTGGAATAGCTGTAATCAACACTTCAAGCTGTATATTATCTCCTCCTCTTCGTAATAACTTAATTAGATATGAATTGTAATTGTATAACGTGTTCTGTATCCTTTGTCTTGTGATTATTTTATTTATAATAATCTATATCTATATTTTTACTACCATTCCTCTATCTCTTTGTAAGGATAAAGTAACATTTTTCTCTTGAATAATAATTAATTTTGATATAAAAAGTTAAAAATTATATAGATAAAGAATAGTAAGTTGGCTAATATAGCTATTATAGTTGGATCAGTAAGGCAGAATCGTCAGGGTATTAAAGTCGCTCGTTGGATGGAAGAAAAATTGAAAAATCGAGATCATATTGTCTATTTTGTAGACCCACTTAAACTTAATTTACCGCTTTTAGATAAAATGTATAAGGAAATTACAAATCCATCAGAAAATTTAAAACAACTGAGAAATCAAATTGTCGAAGCAGATGGTTATATGCCTATCACTCCAGAATATAATCATAGTACATCTGCAGCAATGAAAAACACACTTGATTATTTTCTAGAGGAATATTATTTTAAACCTTCTGCAATTGTATCATATTCTGTTGGTGGATTCGGAGGAGTTAATGCTGTACAACATCTTAGATTGATATTTGCAGAATTAGGGGCACCATCAATTTCCTCCTCGTTCTCAATATCCAAAGTTCAAGATGTATTTGATGATGATGGTAAATTAAGAGATCAACTCTATGAGAAAAGAGTACTACGATTTATTGAAGAATTCGAATGGTATATAGAAGCATTCAAAAACCAAAGAGTCAAAGGAACGCCATATTAGAACACTATTATGGATTAAAGGAATTTTTGATTGTAGCTGAGCAGCAATGGTTGTGTCAATTTGATTATGGGACAAATATCATAGTTTCTCATAATAAGCCAGTGGAAATGAATATAGTTCAATCCTTTGTTATATGCTTTGATATTTACCATTAGAACGGTATTTATTATATGTGATAATATCAACATAATAAGAAAATTATTTTTGAACTAATAAAGACAAGAATAGATTATTGATTAAAATCACAACATACGTTTACATATAATGATAGACAATTTAATAATTATATTTGTCTTATAAAATATATCTCATTGTCTATAATATGCAACATTGTTAAATATTTGATTATAGGGATTCTATTATTCTAATATTAAATAAGAATATTCTTTTAAGTATATTTCTTCTCTTTTACTAATCAATTATATTAACCAAGTTCCTATAATGTATATTTTATAAATGTACATTGATCTAAAAGAAGGATTTAAAATAAGATACGATGAATATGGGAAAGATAAACAAAAGCATATCCTATTTATTCATGGTCTTGGTTCGTCTCCTATTGTATGGAGAGATATTCCACAAGCGTTATCAGAACATTTTCATACCATAGCTGTTGATTTAATAGGATTTGGTGAAAGCGATAAACCTGAATTAAATTATACAATAAGCTATTTTGTTCAATTCATACAAAACTTTCTTAGACAAATTGGAATAAATGATCAAGATAAAATAACAATAATAGGTCATTCTTTAGGAGGATATATAGCAATAGAATATGCAATAATGAATAGAGAACATATTGAAAAACTTGTATTAATAGATACATCAGGCATGTTGGATGGACCTACTCCATTACTAGAACAATATCTTGATGCAGCAATGGAAACTGATCCTAATTTAAGATACAATAAAGTGAAAAAGGTATTTGAAAATTTATTGGCAATACCATCAAGGTTACTACCAATTATTGTAGATATCTTTATTTCAGTAATTGAAAAACCTGGAGCAAAGCATGCCTTTGAATCTGCTTTCAGAAATAGTACAACAACTTCTATTAATTTAGAGAAGTTAAAGCAAATTAGAAATATTCCTTGTTTAATAATATGGGGTAAAAAAGATAATCTTATACCTGTAGATCACATTCATAAGTTTGGACAAATTCTCAAAGATGCTGAACTTTTGGTGATTGATGATGCCGGTCATTCTCCGTTTATAGAGAAAACAGCTATTGTTTACCAGAAGTTATTGACATTCTTATTAGATAACAAGTTCTAATAGAAATAAGCCTTCTGTACCATGCTTAGCACACGATTGTGACATGTAGTTGAAATCTATTTCAGCTATTTATCTTCTGTTCTTTAACTATTTTGTTCTTTATTTTTATGTAACCTCTCACTTGACGTTGTCATATCCTTGGGATAACTATTACCAGACATATCTACTACTTTTTCTAACCGTCTACATAACATTTTAAAAGAATCCAAAACATCTATTTCAATTACTCCTGGTAGATGTTGAATATTAGGTACATAATTGTTTATGGTGTATAGATTTTGTATTCTGATTTCTATTTTGATTTCACTGCTTTTTAGATCTTCAGAATCTGATCTATTTATAACTTCTACTAAATTTGTCAAATGTTTCTGTTGTTTATCTTGTAATGGATATTTTCCAGAATGAATCGAATCTTCAATCATTTTACATAATTCTGAAATTTTCATAGATGATTTAAATAATGATATAGTAATGCTTAATTTATACCAATCATTCATTTCCATAATAAAAAAGTGAAAACTAGAGTTATTTATTATATTCATATAGGCTACGGTTTTCACATTATTAATTCCTATTATTATTTTCAAACGAATAAGTATATTAAATATTATTTATATAATTTTTATTTTTTATTTTTTATATTATTTCTATATTTTCTATTCTTATTAATATGTAAGGTAACTTATTCCTTAGACATAGTTTTCTATTAGTATCTTTTTTTGTAGATAATTTCTTTAACATATAGTTTATAACCTCTCTCTTTAAGGGTATTGTTATATCTTCTCAAGATTGTACAGCATTTTGTGTCTCTTTAGCAATTGGTGGTCTTTTCTCAAGCTTAATTCTTTTACTTGTTACTGGAACTTCTATTGTTTTAGTTTCTTTAATTGACTTTTTCGTAATTTCGAATGATTTTCCTTGGATACTTCAGATACATCTAATCTGTCTTCTTTTAATCGACTTCGTGATTTGCCAGTTACTTCTTTTTTATTTTTTACTGCTTTTGTCTTGTTCTTAAAATCTGCATCTTGAACTGTTATTTCTTCTTCCATTTTAGTAGTATTAATTTCAGCCTCTTGAAAAGATGGTTCATCTTGATATTTACTCAATTCTTGTTCAGAGAATTTGAATTTTAATACATCACCATCATAACTTTCTGCTTGATCTTTTGGAATGTAGAACTTTTCTTTATTAATTGTTCCTCTTTGTATTATTACATAATTATCTTTAACTTCTTGAACTTCACCCAAATCTTCATAATTATTACCTCTTGTTTCTTTTTTAATAACATCATTCCAATTGATTTTAGAATCCATACTTTGTTTTGTATTTTAAGTTATTTAATAATTCGAGAGAATCAATTATTGTCATAGCAACAGTAAGTGAACTCAAATCTTGCACGTGATTAATTAAGATATCAGGATCTATGACTGAATATAACAACAATTTTTAAATAAATTCTAGACTAGATCAATATGTTTTTTTAATTATATAATAATTTGAAATAATTTAATAAATTAAATAATCATTGTCATAGCCTGAACTAAAAAAATTGGAGAGGGAACTAGCGATTAGACTATGATATATTTTTCCTACATCGTTCTAGTGTTAGATCTTAGGTTTTGCCTCTGGAAGATAATGTTTCAAAATGATGGCTTTAGAATTTCATACTCCAACAATGAACGATTATTTGTTGATAGTCATTCTAATCTACATTTTATCTTCCTAATTTATGTGAATTGTTCCTTTTTTTTCTTTATTGTAGTTGTCATCATCCTTATCATTATCATATTTATTATTCTCATAAGAATGTGATAATATTTTTAAAAATATCCCAGCTATTAGTAGACTTAATACGATTGATATGAAGTTCAATATAGCATTATATATAAGAAGGTTCTATAAAAAAGGATTTCTAAAATGTAACTTTAACTTTTGTAACTTTAACTTTTAATTGATAACAAGTGTTACTATATCAATAACCAAATTAGTTCTAAAGAGGTGTTATATCTTATAGAACACGATTGAAGTCAATGAGAAGAATGTCTTTATAATCAACAATGAAAACAAATTTCCAAATATTTTATGGGATTTTACTTAACCTATCTAAGAAACTTTAATTTATAATATCAAAATAATAAATAGTTTAACACATCAAGGTCATATATTGTAAACCTATTAAACGCTAAAGAAGTATTAAATTAGTATTAAATTAAGATCTAATTTAATCAATATGCAACAAATTCGTATTGGCATCATTGTATTGATTACTTTGATAGCATCGGCATCATTTTCACTTCTAATAACTAATATTCCTTTAAAGAACATTGATGCCTTTGTGACAATATTTCAGGAACAAGATAATAGTAGCAATAGTAAAATTAAAGATGCAAAGGATGATGCAAAACTTGTTACTCTTTATAACACAATCAGAGTCCCTGAAGTTCAAAATTATCATGATATTCTTTCTGCTGAAGTAAATAAAGTCAATGATAATAAAATTTTATTTACTATGGAATTAGCTGGGGATGCTAGTATAAATGAAAATTATGAGACAGTATATCTATGGTTAATTTACATTCCTACCACTAATGATAATGCTGCTTCTACTGTTGAGAAAGAATTTCAATTATATACACTAATTATTCCAAATTTTGGAGCAAATTCTAATTTTGGAAATAATGAAGCAGGTTGGTATTTAGCAGTTTTCAATAATACTAACAATGATTATACTCTACCTTTAGCCAAAATTTCAGATATGCCTACAAACAAGGTTGAAGTGTTTATTGATCCCATTTTCATTGGTAATCCTTCATATTTTAATTACCTCGTTTCGTCCATGATTAGAGTTAATGATACATTTTTGGACAAGCCACCAGATTATTTCGTTGATTTTGCCCCCGATCATTTCACTTCATTTTGGAAACAGTGGTTCAGATAATGAAGAGATACTCAGATTAAAACTTGTTAAAAATAAATGTTATATATCTGGTCAAATCATAATGAATCTTAACTTTAATTTCAAATGAAATATTTAATTCTAATAGTATCTAAATAGATTAAATTATCTTTTTAAAGTAAACTCAATAATTCTTGAATTCTTTGTATCTGTTATGTATACATTATTATTGTTAGGATTCTTTAATATAGAGAATTATTGTTATGAAAAGATATCAGTCTGGTGTTCCGCCTATACAGGCACAGTAACCAAATTCATCTATTCGCGAATTACAAAAATTGCAATACCCATATAGATTATAATCTACATCACTAGCATATTTTCCAAAATTCTTAAAATGATCATCTAATTCTTCTGAAACATTCTCAATCGAAATATCACGAGAATTATCTTCATATCTCATAATGATTAAGTAGTGAACATAATTAAAAAATATTATAATTATAATATGTGTTAGTTATATCCTATTGAGTATGATTAATAATTAGTTGAAAATTATTATTAATCTTTAAATTTTACTTCATTTTTGACAAAATTGGCAAACTCTCTTCTTTAGATATCATCATTTCATTGACCTTTAAGAAGTGCATAATAAACGATTAATTGTAAATTATTATTTATCTTCATTTCTTTTTGTTGCTTGGTTGTTATTCTTGTTTTGTTTTCTATCTTGAAGTCATAATTAAATTTGTCTTCTATTTTTCAGATAGTTTTTTTACTTTCTTGCAATTACTCTATAACTAGCCCTAAACAACTCTAAAGCTGAATCCTAAGGTCATTATATATTTATTAAAAAATAACACGTGAATAATATACCCAATAATAGGATCTTTATAGATTAATCATTCTACATAGTGCTCATGTATTAACTGGTCATAAAGTCTAATTGATTTAATATTTACAAATTCTAGCATGCCATATCTTGATAGTTCTCTTCCAAATCCGCTTTTTTTAATACCTCCAAATGGAACCCTAGGATCTGAAACGACTACATTATTGACAGATACTATACCCGATTTTATGATATTAGATAATACTTCTGCATTTTCAAGGTCTGTTGTCCAAATACTAGCTCCAAGACCGAATTCAGAATCATTTGCAAGTTTAATAGCTTCCTTTTCATTTTCAGCTATAAGAATAGGAGCAACCGGTCCAAATACTTCCTCATTTACTATGCGCATATTTGGAGTAGTATGGCCAAGAATAGTCGGCTTATAGAAATAACCTTTACTTCCCATTTGTTCTCCACCTATAAAGACTTCTGCTCCTTCTTTAATAGAGTCGTTAACTTGTGAATCTATAGTTTTTAATGCCTTTGCATTTACAAGCGGTCCTATATCAGTATCGTCAGAAGAAGGATCGCCAACTTTAAGTTTCTCTGTTTTTTGAGTAAACTTTTCAATAAATTCATTTGCAATATTTTTTACTACAATAAATCTTTTACTTGCTATACAACTTTGACCACAATTAATAAAACGTCCTTTTACGGCTCCTGTTGACGCTTTTTCTATATCTGCATCTGCACATACAATAAAAGGATCACTACCTCCTAGTTCAAGTACCGTCTTCTTTAGTTGGGAGGTTGCTCTCTGTGCAACTTTGGCTCCTACAGGAACACTTCCAGTAAATGTAACAGCATTTACGTCTGAATCTACAAGTATTTCTGCAACACTAGAATCTCCTATTACTGTCTTAAAGATTCCTTCAGATAATCCAGCTTTATCAAAGGTTTTTTCAATTTCTATTCCACATTGCATGGTTGCGCTGGCTGGTTTTAGTACAATAGTATTTCCTGCAATCAATGATGGAGCTGCAAAGCGTAATGCCTGCCAATAGGGAAAATTCCATGGCATTATGCTTGCTATAACGCCTAATGCTTCAAATTTTATAATACTCTTTCTTGCATCAGTATTAAAAGATTCATCGTGGATAAAGTTCTTTCCATTATCTGCAAAATATTCAATAGCCCATACACATTTATCAATCTCAGCTCTAGCTTCTTTAATTGCTTTACCCATTTCATTTGTAGCTGTTCTAGAAAGATTTTCTTTGTTCTTTCTTAATTCGTTAGCAACATGATAGAGAGAATCAATCCGTTTGTCAAAGTCTTTCCCCCATTCTTTGTAGGCATCTCGGGCTTTCTTTACAAAGGTACTTACATCTTCTTTTGTCATTATAGTATATTTGTTGAGAGTTTCCTCTGTTGTCGGATTTATGGTTATTAATTCAGCAGAGGTTGTCAAGGATTTATTACACCTCTACCAAGAATTTTACCATCCCTTAACATCTTCAATGCTTTTGTAGCCTCCTCAAGTTTGAATTTATTCGAGATAATCGGTTTTATTATGCCTCTCTTTGCCAATGAAACAAGTTCTATTAAATCATTCATACTTCCAGTATAAGATCCAATTAATTTGTATGATCTAGTGGGCATTGCAATTAGATTCAATTTTAATTCACCACCAAAAAGTCCGACTAATACTAATTTCGCTCTTCTTCTAAGAAAATTCAAATCAGTTTCTACTGTTGAGGAAGCATTAACAAAATCAATTACTGCATCAGCCCCCATTCTCCCAGTCAATTCCATGACTGCTTTCACAGCATCTTCTTTTTGTGAATTAATAATATCATCAGCTCCGTTTTCTTTTGCTGCTTTAAGCTTATTGTCATCTCTATCTAAAGCAATTATTCTTGAACCTGTTATTGCCTTTGCTAATTGTATAGCCATCAAGCCGAGTCCTCCTGTCCCAACAATTACTACATTATCATTAGGTGTCAGATTGCCATTTTTTACAGCACCATATGCTGTAAGTGCTGAACATGATAAAGGAGCACTTGTATCAGTATCAATTTCATTTCCAAGTTTAACTAAGTATTTGTAACTAGGTACTAAAACATATTCAGCATATCCTCCATCATTATAAATTCCTAAGGATCTTGGTTTATCACAAAGATTTTCTTCTCCTGTTCTGCATGCAGGACAGAGTCCTTCCCCAATCCATGGATAAACAAGAACTTTTTCATTCTTTGCAAAACCTTCTGTCTGTTCACCTAGACCATCTATTATTCCTGCAATTTCGTGTCCTGGGGTCAAAGGATATTTTACTCCTCTGTCGGTAGTTTTCAAAAATTGCCCTTGTGGACCTTCATATCCTCCCTCCCATAAGTGAATATCACTATGGCAAACTCCAGATGATTGAACTTTTACCAACACTTGAGAACCTTTAGGTTTTGGAGTTTTATTTTCTTGTATTTGAAGAGGTTGATTAATTTCAATAATTTTAGCAGATTTCATTTCCAAGTTTATCCATTAACAATTTTTTTTTTGACTTCAATAAAATATTAAATTAACACAAAATATATTAAGATTATCTATTTAATACTGGGAAGAAAAAGCATTATCATTACGGAAACTAATAAATGATAATAATAGTATTAATAACATATAAAATATAAGAAATTCCTTCAAAAATGCCTATTAGAAAGAATATATATATATATATATATATTTTGTTATTATAACACAAATTAGATAGAGAATATAATTATTTCATGGTTGTTTCTAATATTCCTAATATTCCAGGTAATTTTCGCGTATCTTTAAAATAATGACTAAAAATTATATAATAACAAATTCAAGGATATGGCGTATGGCAACAATTTCGTCTTATATTTACATCAAATTCCTTTATACTATCATTGTATTTTTAATATGAAAATAATATAAAACTACTAAATTCCAATAACAGAAAATATTATATTAATAAGAGAAAGAATTTAAAAAGATAATTCACGTTATCTTCAATTGTTCATTCATTTTGAAGAAGGTATAAATACTTTATTATAGACATTTATGATAAATGAAACTTTGAAATAAAAAAAGTATTATTTTTTATTTTGGAATAAGATTTATAGTCGAATTTGGTCTTATTCTATTATTAGAATCAATAACATTGTAGATAAAATGATATTTACCATCTTTTTCTTTTTCTATTTTAATGTGACCAAAATTAGGACTTAATTATGATTTTCTTATTATATTAATAATAGTAACATTACCTATTGCATCTTACCGCAACAGGATCAGTAAAGTCCATGTTTTGCGGCTGGTAAAATAGTTAAAGGAAGCAAGCAAAACAAAATAAAATATCTGTGTGATGTATGAATGCAAATGAATGAAGAAAAATATTCATGTCAAGGCTTTAACAAGTATGAATATTGAATGATCATTATGATGAAAACGCATTAAGTAATACGTATAGTATTATGTTTATTGTTGTAGTTTATTAACCATGATCTATTAGGGATATAGCTAGCATTACAGTTGAGTCAATTGAATACGTAACAGTCCATCAATGTATTAAATACCTTGTCAAACAAAAACATAGTATGAAATCAAAAATCAATTCAATAGTAATTTCATCTCTTTTTGTATTTGCTGTATTTGCAGGAATACCAAAAGCATTTGAAAATGCATTTGCACAAGAAGGTGCAATCACTCCAGAAGGTACAGTTAATGATACAATGTCAGGTGAAAACGCAACTCAATGGGCGAATGCAACATTAGTATTTGCTCAAGAGGGTTTTACAACTGAAGATTTAGTCAATGAAACGATTAATCTTGGAAACGATACAACAATGATGAATGCAACCTTGGCATTTGCACAACAAGACGATAATGGTATGAACCAAAACCAAGGAAATGAGACAGGATCAATCCAAGGTCAATCTAACGAAGCAAAGAATGATGGAAATAACGAAGAAGAAGAAGGAGACGACGAATAGAATATAGAATAAATTCTATACATCTTTTTTTCCTTTAGTCAAATTCATTTTTTACAAATTAAATTTGATGCATGTCTATTGGAGATTAAAATATTTAATTAGATGGCTCTTTATCTAAGCTCGATTTTGTAATTCGTTTATACCTTCTCTCGTTATCCTATACATTCTATAGTCTACACCGGCCGGATTTATGGAGCAAACATTAGGTCTTTAGACCATTTGTTTGAAAGCCGGCCCTGATGGACAATTTGATTAAAGTTTTTTTGGCTTCATTGTTGCAGTGAAAAACTCCAATGTGAGAGTAAAAAGGCTGCAACTCTACCTAGATAATAGGTTATAGTCCTAACCTTATATCAACTAACAACGTAAATCGTATAAATGAACCAACAAACTATGGAATTTCGTAGAGAGATCAGCGGAATCCGAAACTTTATATGTAGCAAAAACATGAGCTATAAATATGACAATAAAGCCATTTGCGGCTAAAAAGCAATAGCCACAACAAACAGATTTTAAAATACATAAAAGCGTAACAAGACGTTTTCGCATGTTAGGGTACAGGTTTATCCATTGAAAAATTGATAGTGCGAGTTTTGGATGTTATTGATAATCATCCAGAAATCAAGGAGGAGATAGTAGATTACCATGAATAATTGCGTTATCATTAGTAAAAGGATACTACAAGGCTTCTCTAGAATGCATAAATGAGGAAGTAAGAAAATTAGGAATTCCTACACCTCTGAACTAATAAATATTATTGAAAAATAATATTATTAAAAAATAAATTCTATAACATAAATAAATAATTATAATTACTCTTTTTTCTTTTTTGTTTTTCCACTCATACTAGCATTACATACTGCGTATGGATTGACGTGCTTTCCTGATTTTCCTTTCACTTTTTCCACACATCTGTCAAATTTCTTCGTATTTACTCCTTTCTTGACACCTCGTGGCATATTATCTATAGGTCAATATATTTAATTAGGATTGTAGAAAAATAATTTATAAAATTACTCCAAAGAAAGGAGTAATAATAGTTAATTAGAGTTATTTTTATTGCCTATTATATTTCTTAGTAGTATTGATATAAATTTAAAAATATTCAGATAGCCCAATATAAACAAACGATTTTACATGATTATTCTGCTCTATACATTAGATTACAATGTAGAACAATTCGGAAAAATCATTTATATCAATCTAATGGTTCTCAATTTTCTGCTATTATTGGAAATACAATAAATAGATCCAACTATGACAGTAAGCTGAGTAAAAAACCATAAAAACATAATAAATAAAATACAAAGACTAATTATTATTTATTGATGTCGGATATACCTGCAGACCAAACAAAATGCAAAGAATGTGGAATATCATTTGATACTACGGAGGGATTAGAACAACATTATGAATTAGAACATAAATGGAAAAATAATAAAATTTAAAAGTTAAATTTATTCTTTTCATCTTAAATTATGATTGTAGTTTGTTAAGAATTCTGTTAAATAAAAAAAATAGCATTCAAATTGAAGTTTTTATAATACTAATTATATAAAAGAAATTTTTATTATCAATGCACTTCATCCTAATAAAAATAGTATCGAATTTGGTTAGTCTAGGCTATTCTTATCTCTTATCTCATCTCTATTGATATTGGATTACCTACTTTCTTTTTTTGTAATTGATTTCTAACTATCAAAGCTGCCGCCATTGCGCCTATACCCAATACTACACTTGCAATTGCCAATATTTGTCCTCCATCTATTATACCTAAACCAGTTGCTCCATATGTACCGCCTACAAGACCAAAAGTCACATTTTTTAATATATTCATATTATAATATATCATTTCGCAATATATATACTAGGGGCTAACTTTCTATTATGGTGCCAACTGCTGAACTATACTCTAACTTTAAAATTCTACTTTTGCAATAAGCACGAAATTAAAACAGAATTGCAAAAACATTATAACAGATAGGTATGTAGAACTCATTACTCTCTTACAGATGACATTTTTATATGTTGAAAGTACATGTAGTATTATTGCAATTAAATAATCATTGCTTAGGAAAAGAGGCAGAATTATTCCTAAAACTACCAAACGGTAGAATAAAATGTACAGCTTGTGCACGATACTGTGAAATACCGGAGGGCAAAGATGGTCTTTGTGGTATTAGAGGTGTAGCAAATGGAAAGCTACAACTATATGCATATGGTAGAATAATTGCAGGACATATCGATCCCATAGAAAAGAAGCCAGTTACACATTATATGCCTGGAAGTAGTATTTATTCAATTGCTACTACTGGATGCAATTGGCTATGTAAATATTGTCAAAATTATGATATCTCTCAAAGAAGAAAAATAGAAGGAACAGAAATGACTCCTAAATTGGTTGTTAAGACTGCCTTAAATTATGGGGTACAAGGTATTGCATATACATATAATGAGCCTTCAATCTTTATTGAATTTGCAAAAGACTGCGGCATTGAAGCTCATAAAAAAGGTTTATTCAATATATTTGTCTCAAATGGATATGATACACCACAATCTATTGATATGATGAGCAAATTTCTTGATTGCATTACAGTAGATTTTAAAGGAAGCGGTGAAGAAAAATTTGTTCGACAATACATTGGAATTCCAAATTCCAAGCCTGTTTTTGAATCAATTAAACAAATAAAAGAAACGACAAATATTCATATTGAAATAACAGATCTCATCGTTCCTCAAGTAGGAGATAACCTAGAAGCAGCTAGAAAACTATGTAAATTTATATATAATGAATTGGGTCCAGACACTCCAATACATTTTCTAAGATTTCATCCAGATTATAAAATGATGGAGTTTGAATCTACTCCTATTGATATATTAGAAAAACACTATGTAATTGCAAAAGAAGAAGGTTTAAGATTTGCCTATTTAGGCAATGTTCCTGGCCATTTCTTAGAGAATACATATTGTCCAGAATGTAATAATGTTGTTGTTAAACGTTATGGATTTAATATATTATCTTGGAATCTTGATAGTGATAATTGTTGCAATCAATGTAAATATGCTATTCCAATAAAAGGAAAGCCTGTCGAATCATTAAATAATAGTAGTACAAATAAAAGGAATAGGTATTTTCAGTTTATAGACTTTTAGATGTGTCCTCAAGTAGACAAAGAATAAAAATAATATCATATTCTAAAGAATATTATTCATCTACTTATTAATAATGGGAGAAATAGTTCACCACTATTAGTTCTCATATTAAAATAATATATTCGAATAAATATGAAAGATGAAATGTCATTAAAATAAGTAGATAAGCTTTCTAAATATAGAGTTTAACATTGGTTAACTTTCTTATTTTAGAAAGATTTTTATTCTCTTTTTCTTCTCGTCTATAAAATATTTTGTTCCTAAAGATGAACATCTTTTAGCCATTCTCTTTATTATTAGATCAGCATCATTATCATCTACTGGAATAGTATTAACCATAAAATTGCTTATTTTTGTAGGAATAAGTTCAATCATACTGTTTTTTAATAATATATTACCATTATTGCTATTATTATTTGATAATTTATAATTCTTATCCATGAGAAAATGCAGTAGAAAAATAAAAGACAAGTCATTTCTATAATTAGAATCTATGGCGTAGTCATCTATAAAATCTCCACAATCATATAGGATTATTTTATTATTATCATTGTGTTTATAAAGCTCGATTCCTTGTGGCATATGGTTGCTATGTCCCCAATATATATCAGCACCAAAATCTATTATTTTATGTGCAAAATTTACATACTTCATAGAAGGTGTTTCTCTGAAATGTGGTCCAACGTGAGAAGAAACAATAACTAAATCGGATTGTTTTTTAGCATTTTCAATATAATTTTGAAGTCTATAATAATATGTATCAGGATCTAATGTTGTTGGAATATAATTTATTCCAGGTAAGTCATATTTTGCTTCCCATTCTGGCTCATTATCAGTTAAAGAAATTAATCCAATTCTAATTGTATTTTTGCTATCATTATTATTGACTTCTTCATTGTCAACATTATAATAAGAGTCATGATTATTACTTGGCTTTGGTTTTAATTTTTTTTCTATAATAGCTGGTTTCACTGCTTCTTTCAAGTTTCTGCCCGCTCCAGAATGAGAGATATTATTCTTGTCCAATATATCCAGTGTATCTAGTAGCCCTTCAATATCATAGTCTAGTATGTGATTATTAGCTAGAGAGACATAGTCAATAGAGGCAGAATTCAAAACTTGAATAGCATCAAGATTAGCTCGAAAATGGAAGACTTTGAATGTTTTATTCCATTCTTTTCCCTTTGAAGAGACTGGACATTCTAAATTTATAAGAGAAAAATCAGCTCTCTTTATAATATCTATTGTATCTCCCCAGACATAAGTAAATTGAGCATTTGCCAGAACTTTATTTACAAGTCTCCCAAGCATAACATCACCTGCAAAAAGGATTTGCATAAGATATACTAGGTTATTGTAAATAAAAAATTTTCAAATTCAATTAGAAGGAATAAAAATACTAGAATAAAATATTTTATATAAGATATTAGAAGATGATTATCGTATTAATCAATTGCTAATTTTTATTATTAGTAATTAAATGCTGAAAAATGTTATTGCATTTAAAACTAATTTTGTATACTTTGATCAATTTATTTAACATCTCAATTTTCTTTATCTGGACTTTTGTAGATATTCTAGGGTCAGATAAACCTAGAATATATGTAAAAAGAAATGGGTAAACTTAATATTATAATTTTTTTAAAAAATCATCTAAGAAATAGTGAATGTTGAGAAGAGGATGGAGTTGGAAGTACGCATATTTTTTCAAGCAGTCAGGGGAATTAATTGAATAGGAATCGATTTAGAGACTATCTTTTATTCAACAGAAATATCCTTATTGGCTTTGCTGGTGCATTTCTTACTAGCGCTGTAACTAGTCAAGTGATAGCAAAAATTACATCACCACTTGTTAATACTTTAATCTCATTAGCTGTTGAAACAAGTGTATTCTTCGCAATATTTGGTATTCTGTTTTATTTTGACAACAAAGACAAGTTTGTTGACGAACAAGGGAATAGAAGAGAATCTGTAAAAGTGAAGTGGGTTATATTAAAACTAGCATCTACACTTTCAATTGCAGAGATAGAATACAATACTATAAAACCTGCTATTCACTTTTGGCTTCTTAATCTGGATTATCAACCCTTTATTGCTTCGACCATTGCAAGTTTTATCAGTATGATAGGATACCTTGTTGTTGCGGACTATATGGCATATTTCACTGGTTTATTTAAAAAAAAACCATAGGATAGCAGAACTAAATACTCGTTGAACTCTAATTAGAGAGCTTCCATTTTCTCAAATGACCTGTATTGATGTCAAGATAGACATGCCATGGTTCCGGCTTTTGTTTTTTCCAACTCGTTATTTCTATTTCCTTTACCTTGTTTGGCTCAAATATTTTTGGATCGAGTTCACCTATCTTCTTCAAAGTTCTATTAGAAAGATCTCCTACTGGTTTTGGTTCTGAATTAGCCATCTCTATTCTACCACCTCATAAAAGGCTATTTTTCCATCAGTTAATTTCTCTACAGCATAAACGTCTCCTTCATATTCTACTCGATAAAATTTTCCCTCGTCTAGATGTTTAAGATCAATATCAATGAAATCCTTTTCTTTTTCTTTCATTACTTGAACTTCAGGTGAATTTACAAGATCTACTTTTTTCTCCAAGGTATTCTCATTTCCTGATATATTGCTTGACATATGTAATTATACTCATGTATCGCTTATAAGCTTAATATCCAATGACTTTATGGAGAGTTTATCTTCTGCATAATTAAGTTGCACAATTAAGACAAAATAGAGTATATATAACTATCATATAAATTAAATGTGGCCTCAGAAGGAAATTATAAAATTGATAAGTTGCATTATCCATCAATAAATATTTAGGGTTTTATTTAATTATTCATATTTTGTTGATAAAGTAACCTCTTAGAATATATAAAATGAATTAGTAATAATTACAAGGTTGAATAAAAAATCTGAATTTGATGGCAGGAGTAGAGGAAACAACAAATTAGATGAAACAGCAATTAAGGAGACCATTAAATGGAGTCTTACAGAATATTCTGTATTTGTTAGTAAGCTAGTAAAAAAGGGCCTCAGTTTATTTAATGAAGAGAATCTTGAAAAAGGTTGGTTCTCTGGAATCAATATTAATAATCAAGGAGAGATAGATTTTACTGTTCCTTTCACTATGGAAAATAGACCTCTTGATAATAACGTTATAGGAGCAATTGGTTCATTCAATATTAATGATTCTCAAGAATATTGTGTAATTCCAGAAACAAATAATAGATTCGTAGAAGTATTAGATAATAAAGGCGAAATAGATCCAGACTTTCCTTTAAAAGATTATCAACCACATTTAAACACTATTTCTTCCAATTTTAAAAATTCTAATAAAGCAAGTATAAGAAAGTATGATGATGCTATCTCAATATTTATCAAAAATGAAATTCAAAAAGGTTCATTTTTAGATTTATTTGAAATATATATTGAAGAGAAAATCAATATCCTAAATAAATTTGGTTAAAATAATTTTAATACTGATAGAGAATACTCATTATAATGAGATTAGTAAGAGCATTTTATTTGGTATAAAATAACCATACGGATATTTACTTAATGAGAAACAATCCACTTTGGACAACTATATTAAATATCTCAATCTGCTTTTGAATTGCAAAGATAGATAAAATTCAGCTTATTGAGATTGTCCAAAATAATAAAAGGAATATGATAAACAAGTTATTGAATTAAATTAATAAAATTAGGAATCTAACATGCCAACTCATTTTGCTTTGACAATCCACCACTGAGACCTTAAACCTCTATCATTTTTTATTTTTAATTTTAATAACAAAAAATTATTTTATAGAATAACAATAGATTATTGATTAAAATCTAAACATAAATTTACAAGCATTGATAAATACAAAATTATCTTATTATATAATACCGAGTAGAAGTAAAAATAACAACACACCTCAAAACCTGTAGTTGGCATTGTCATTGTTGTCATAGTCTGGACATTCTACCTATAAACCCACTCATATCTATTCAGGCTATGACAATTAATAAAATTATATTATTATTATTCTTATTATTTTTTGATTAACTTGGTTTACTAATTTTGAATTATTCTAAAATCTATGAAGTGCTACACTGTATTCATCAATAACATCATGAGCGAAGCCTTCTAGATGAAGTTTGTCTCATAAGAAGGCTAGGGTATTACTATCAACAAACCAATTTTTATTTACTATTTATTTCCAAAAGCTATATGCTAGTTTAATTAAGCACCTGCATTGATAAGTGCACTCCACAATCTTACTGGTTCTTTAATAGAGGGAAGTCATTAGACTCAACAAATGCTCGATTTTTGTAGTACACATTATTGTATGTGACTGAGGTATTCTCAAAGTATTAGTAGGAATAATATAAATCTCAACAAGATAATAAGAAAAATATATACTTCTTACTTTGTATTTGTATTTCTATATGGTTTCTAAAAAGAAATTATACTATTATTATTATCTTGTTATTGATTTAGAAGGTTCTTCATCTCAACATATTCCTTTAGATATTCAAATTGAGAAACTAGAAAAATTGAGGCTTTGTGTTAATAAAATTTTAAACTCTAACTCGGAGAGATTTCAGCAAAAGAAAGTAAGATATATAAACTCAACAGGGGATGGTTATTTTATTATTTTTGATATAGGAGAAGATGCTTTAAAATTTTCAATTGATCTTCACAAATACTTAAATGTACACAATACAAAGATTAGAAATAATAAAATTTATAACGCAAAAGAAATTGACTCAAAAACAATTACAGTTAATACTGGGATTTCTTGTGGAATTAGTAAACCCATTAAACAAATAGATGGACAAATAGCTTATTGGGGATCGGATGTTATATTAGCTCATAGAATTGTTGAATTTGCTAAAGGAGGTTATATATTGTGTAGTTCTGATGTCTACAAGAATATGCAAAATATTAATTTTGGTAAATTTATTGATCTTAAATGTTCAACAAATTTTAAACATAATTTAAAAACAGATATATATTTATTTTATAATAAAGAAGATAAAGAAAAGTTTGAAAATATAAATATTCATCTTCTAAGGTGATTAGTTTTTTTCAGATAACTTTTTACAAAAAAATACTAATATGACATATTTAAATATTTTATTGATAAGGTTCTACAGAGTGTCATCAACTGATTTTGACAGAAATATATAGTTAAGAACAATAATAAACATATAAAAAAGAAAAATCTATTTACTATTGTCAATACCTAACTTGTTACTAATCTATTGGTTTTTTATTGTTATTTAAATTAAATATATAAAATATTGTTAAAATAGTTAATAAAAAATATTATGAAATTATATTATAATGACTAGATTAGTCTTAACCTAAATCATAAATAAAGAATATGTAAAATATTAATAGTTAAAGGTTTTTTATTATTTTGATCGTTTAATTGTCAAGTTTCAATACACACAAAATAAAATTTTCAAAAATCTTAATTCCAATTGATGGATCACCATCTTCATTGACTGCTGCCACATATGCAATTGATTTTGCAACCACTTATGAGGCTGAAATAATCCTTTTATCTGTAGTTCCATCACAAATAAAACACGGAGATTCATCAGGAGTCTTTGGAATGGTTACTCCCCATCATCTTGATCAGTATAAAAAAGAAGCACAAAAATGGTTTAACCAAATAATTAATGACAGTAAAAATCAAGGTTATAATATCCATAAAATTACCACTGATGTTATAACAACTCCCATGTCTATAGTTGGAGCAATAGTTGATTATGCTGAAAAAGAAGATGTTGATATTATTATATTAGGAAAGAGTGGAAGCACTGGATTTAAAAGAATATTATTGGGTAGTACGGCATCAGGAGTAGTGACATATGCTCATTGTCATGTTTTTGTAGTAAGGTGATTTCTTGATTCTATAAATAATTCAATCTTGTCTAGTCCTGATAATGTCAAAATCTTTTTATCATCATAATCTTTATTCTTTATTAATTCATTGTTATCTAATAATATCTCTATAACTTTTCCTGTTAGCAATTTATTATAAGGCCAATATTTGAATAAATTTTGATTAAGTCTTAATTCCCTAACAAAATCTTTGAGTATTGTCTTGTTATTTTTGGATAATTTTGATTCTATTTCCAATTCTAAATTCGTTATATTATTATTATTATCAAAGATATATGTAGTGGTATCAAATACAAATTCAAATTCTGTTTGATTGGAACTTTTGTTGACGGCATTGAAAATTTTTCTCTGAGTTTGTTTATTTAGAATTTTTTTAAAACCTAAATTTATTAAATTTAGTTCAGGATCATTATTATAATATTTTAAAGGGAAATTAAAGATATTTAAATTGAGGTATGAATTTATTTTTAAAATAATTTGATTGAGCATTTCTGTTGAATAAATATCTTCTATCTCTATTCTTTCAGAATAATTTTCTGTAGTATTTTGTAATATTTTCAAAGTAATTTTAGAAACTTGTTCATCAATAATTCTAATACGTAATGCAATTTCATTTTTTTGTAAAATTTCATCTTTGGTATCAAAGTATGTATCATGTATTATTTGAATTCCCTTCTTTTTAGTTCTATATCCTTTACGAGAGATCAATTCATCTATTACATTAAATAGTTGATCATAATCTTTTGAAAGAATTATAAGTGCAGTTTCAACTTCTGACAATTCTTTATTTGTATATTTTGTTCAACTATATTTAATTAACACCCAAAAAAAGATATTATTGTTTGAAATGTTTATTATTTGTACTACATTTTTATAATAAAAAACCATATTATACCTGAACTTTTTCTAAAACTAATAAGCTTATTCCTGAGAATACAAACGGAGAAATACTCAACTAATTTTGACACAATTTTGTTATCACAAATACAGCAAAATAATACCTTGATTAATCACTATTAAAAAATATAATTAAAATTCAAATTTGTTCATTTCTTTTTAATCACAATAATCAATGATATCACTGCTACAATCGGAATTGCTATTGTAAGTATAATACTTACTGTTATGCCTAAACTGTATTTTCCATCAGGTGGGAGAGGAAATGGATTCAATATACTGGGAGGAGATTGGTGAGGAACAAATACACTAAATGATGCTGGAATTATGGTAGTTTTTGTATCAATTCTTGTAATTACTTGATGAGTTCCATCATCAGGAAAAATATATTCTACATAGAAATCTCCATCTGTAGCAGTTATATTTTGAAACTTGAAAAGTCGTTGTCCATTTGTTACTATGACTAATGCTTTTACATCTTTAATATGATTTCCCTCTAAATCTTGAACACTAAAGTAAAGTTTTGTAAAAGTATCAATAATAGGTTTTTCTGGTTCATAAGTGAACAGAATTTTAATACCATCATTATTATCTGTTATTTCTTGTATTCTACTTCCATTAAGATGAGCAAAAACATATAATTGATTATTATCAACAAAGGAAAATATAACAAGTAACATTATAATACATATATACAAAAAGAGAGAAAAAAATGAATACATTAAATATAATTGTCGTATGACTCTAAATGTATATGTACTATACTAATCTCAAATAGACTTTTATCATTTTATAAAAATTAAAATGAATGGATTCATAATATTTTATTTTTCAATCAAATCAATCTGATATATCATTTCACAAAATGTATTGATAATATTGTAATTGTTTGTAGACGTTACCTAAAGTTGTTGCTGCTGCAATCTGTGATTCTAGAATTTTCAGTATTGTTGCCGAGATTTAAAGGTAGATTGGTAAATATTTGGCCGTTGCTATACTTGCTGCAAAAAAGACGTCAAGTTATCTGATGTTTCATTATAATTTATAAAATAAATACTGTATATTGGGTTATACCTTAATTTTTAATACTTCTTAATGTTTGTTTGAATTTTCTATTCCTTGGAGTGACCCTTAATTTATAACCACAACAAGGGCAGTACGTACCTCTCCAATTAATGAAAATTTGACAAACTTGACAACGTTTTTGGCCTATCAAATAACGTTGACCAGTTGAAGGCCTAATTGCTTTATGGCGTGAACATATTCCCTTACACACCATGTATCCTTGTCAAACCAGCGAAAGCATAATAATCTATCTATCTTAAGAACTCGAAAATAATCTTCAATTGATATGGATCTTCCAGCAATGACCTTAAAGCATAGAAATGATATATTAAAAGAACGCTATTATTCCTTTAGAACTCTAAATTCTATGTGTACGTTGTATGTTCAAAAATGATAAACATACAGAATCAAATTAGACGAATTTCAATAAAATATTCTTGTATTATTTTTGTCATTCTTCAGAGATATAACTAACTTAATTATTTTTGTACATTTCTTAATAAATTATACAAATCTAGAGTTGTCTTCTCTTTGAAAAGGTTGAAAGGGTTATAGTCATGTCTTTATTAATAAATAAATTTTTATACATTTAAAATTCAAATTCGAATAATGATACCAGATATATATTATATACGTAAATTAGGAACTAATTACTATAACCATTATGTTAATATCCTGTTATATTTATAAATTATTTATCAATATCCTTTCTGGATACCATATCTTTTGTTTCAATAGGTGACTTTAATCTTGTTAAATTCCTTCCAAACATCATATCTATTCCCCAATCTATCATAACGCGTAACTTATTTTCTAGAGTTGGTAAATGAGTCAAGTAAAAAAATCTCCATATTCCCCATGCAAAAATTCCCTTTATTGAATATCCAAAAATCATGGCTACTCCATTTCTTTTTCCTATTGTGGCCATTATTCCTCTAGTTTTATATGAAAATTCTTTTTTGTTAACTTCGATAATTTCTCTTTTTTTTCCTTTCTCTTTCATTTCTATAGTATTTTCAAATTTTAATTCTTTTTTTATTGATGAACTTATATTTTCTGCTGTAATTTGTCCTTCACGTATAGCATGTTGAGCAGTTGGTGGACATGGCTTCCCTGAGTCGGGTTCTATTATATAAGCACAGTCACCTATAGCATAGACATCTCTATGACCTTTTATTTGCAAATATTTGTCAGTTACAACTTTACCACTTTTATCATGTTCACAAGAAATATCAATAACGGATTTCTCTGGCACGACACCTGCAGTCCAAATAAGTGTATCCGCTATTATGTAACTATTATCTTTTAGTATGATTTTTTTCGGACCGCGTAAATTTACTTGATTTTCTTTATCTTCTTTACCTTCTATTATAGACTTTACATCAATAACTCTATTATTCAAAATAACTTCTACATTCTTTTTCTTTAATTCTTCTAAAGCAAATTTCCCCAGTCGTTCATCCATCTCTGGTAAGATTTCAGGTCCTGAATTAATTAGAATAACTCTGACATCTTTTATATCTATATTTTGGTAATAATCTTTAATGGATTCTTTTATAAAATCATTTATCTCTCCAATCGTTTCAACACCGGCAAAACCTCCCCCCACTACTACATACGTGATTAAACTCTTTCTTGTATTTTCAAAGATATTCTCATTATCTTTATAATTTAAAAGATAATTATTATTTTTATTAGTTTTAATTTCTTGATCTATTACCACGTCCTTTTTTTCTTCAAATAACAGTATATCTGTCTGTTCTAATGTATCTATAATATGGCTTCGAATAGAAAATGCATCATAAAGACTTTTCATTGTGAATGATGATTTCTCAATATTTTTATTCCCAAAAAAATTTGTGTTACTACCCAATGCTATAACTAGATAATCATACCATAATGATTTGACATACTGATCGTTGTTTGTATGTGCATAGTTATTGTTGTTATTATCATTCTTCATGTTCACGTTTGAAATATCTAAAGAATTTACTGATGGTAAATGATTCGATAATGTATCTATTTTCTTGTCTTCTCTTTTTATGTTATGAGGCTTATTACTAATAAATCTTGCTTCCAAAACCTGATTTGTAAATTCAATTTTTCTATTCTCTAAATCTATTGATTTAATTTCAGATTCTATAAACCTGGCTCTTTTACAAAATGACCTCAATGGTGATGCCACATGTCTAGGCTCTATCATCCCAGAAGATACTTCATGTAACATGGGAGTAAAAAGAAAGTAATTATCTTTGCTTATTAGAGTTATATCCACTCTTATATCGTTTTGAAATTCTTTTTGTAGCTTTGTAAGAACTTCAATCCCTGCAAATCCACCACCTAATATTGCAATTTTCTTTTGTTCTATGGGCTGTCTACGATGAACTAATTGTAAATGTTTTCTAATAATATTTATCCTAGAAAAAGATACATTACAGATATTACATTTATATCGTGTACCAAATTTTATAGATAAAACAGAAGATGCTAGACCCACTGTTATTCCAAATAATAGATTAATAAATAATGAATTAAACAAAATACTTAATTTATTACTTTCAATTTGTTGAGAGATTGCTTGTTTTGGTAAACTTGGATCAATATCAGCAATAGTTCGAATATTTTCTGGGATTAAAACGAACTCATTTATTGGAATAGCCCATACTACAAATATTATTGTCCCTGCAAAAATTCCATAAAAAAAACCATTTAGAGGTTTACTTATATTCAAAATATTTGTTTTATATAAGAATATACCAGTGACCAAGCCTATGGAAACTGCTGTAATTAAATGAATTATAAATCCCGCAGTAGCAGCATAGGAAGAATAAATCCCTATTACATGTCCAAATATAATCCATGATATATAGTATGGTTGACCAGTTATGAATTCATAAATAGTTCTAGGAAGAATCATTGTTATAGCACCAATTAGAGCACCTATTACAACGTACAATATTTCTCTTTTTAGAGAGAAATCAATTTTTATCAAATTAAGATCGTTATGAAGATTTTTATCTTTTGTATTTCTTAATTTCATGTCTCAATATATCTTCTTTATGTAATTATTTTATATATTATTTATTAGTTTGATATATTTAATAATTTTAATACACATAGGACAAACACTATTTAAATAATACTAAATTTTTACAAAAAACTATGCTAAAATATGGATATACTGCTCGTATGGATATAAATTTCCATTCCATGAAGAGAAATTCAAATTTATTTTTATTATAAAGTAATCAGATGTTCTGCTTTAACTATGTTCAATTATTCTTCAATTACGAGAGTTAAGAACGTTATATGTTGGATTTTGATAATATGATGTTGTTTATCAATTTTAGGATTTAGAGACAGATTTGTGTGAGTTTACATTTTTTACTTTTTTATTTTATAAAATAAAAAATAATTAAGGATGACAGTCAATAATATTATTGAATTTTTATTTATTATATTCTTTATAGTTTTCAACCACAAAATCAAATTTAGCTTTTTTAGTTCCATTTGCTTCAGTAATCTTCATTACCAATGATTTATCCTCCAAATCCGTAAGATAAGGATCTCCCTCAAAGTATAATTGAGTAGTAAGTGTTGGCTGATTTGGAACTCCAACTTTTAAATGTATATGACCCGGACGAGTTATATCTCCTGTAGCATATTCTTTAGGAATTATAGTATCTATAAGGTAGATTCCATCATTATTTGTTTTAACCTTGCCTCTAAGTGTAAATCCTTTATTGTCATATTCTCCAGTTGAATTAGCTTGCCATATATCCAATATCGCATCTTTCAGCGGTTGGCATCTCATATCCATAACTTTTCCTGTTATTATTAGTCGTTCTCCTTCAATTCCTTCACCAAGTCTTTGCTTAAATGGAGCATTCTCTTTATAGAAAGGACCTAGCATATCAGATTTTGTAAGTTTACAAAAGGAATTTTGTTGTTGTTGTTGTTGTAATTGTAATGTTGAAGTCTGACTGGATTGTGCAAAAGTAGTAGTAGTAGTAGTAGTATAAATCAAAGATATTATTATCAATAACATCATTGTCATTAAACCAATCACAATCTTTTTCATTATATAAATAGTAAATAATATTCTATATAATAATTGAAGGTAATCTCGGAGGATAGCCAACTGATTTTGACACAATTTTATAGTTTAATAACACTTATAGATTACTATTATTGTAGATTACCTATTTAGCAAATTGTTAGGAGATAGTTGATCATAAATTTTTTTTACAAGCAATATAAAATGTCTACCAAATAACCTACTTTGAAGACCAATATGTTCCTTTATTCTTCTGCCATACCTCATAATCAGATAGTATCCTCGAGTGATCAAATCCAAGTTTTATATCCTTTATATTATTGATTTCAACCCATTTTAATTCTGCAACACCATCTCCAGCCTCTAGCTCGCCACTATTGATTTTAGCTATAAAAGTTATAGATATAATATGTCCTCTGGGATCTCTATTAGGATCAGAATAAACACCTAGAATATCAACGGGTTCCACTTTAACTAATAATTCTTCTTCTGCCTCTCTTCTTACTGCATCTTCTATTTTCTCCCCTTCATTAACAAATCCTCCTGGCAGTGAGAAATAATCCTTGAAAGGCTCTTTGTTTCTTTTTATGAGCAAGACTTTATTGATATTAGAATGTTCAGATAGTATAATGTCAATTGTAGGAACGGGATTTCTTGGTTTATCCATTTTATTAGCATCATTCATATAAGTTAATTAGAACAAAAACTATAATAGGATTTATTAAAATTTGAGAATAACATTATACATACTTACATTTTCAAGCTTCAATATAGAGTTCTGAAGGTTTCGAGTATGATTGTAGTTGGACAAATAGAAGTAGTATTTAATCGCTTGATAACTTATATAATTATTAGCCATTATGTCTCAATAAAAAGGACAAAAGAGTATTATAAAAAATTATCTCTAAGCATAAAAGTAGTGAAAGTTGAAGATTTAAATGATTATCGAAAACTATATTTTGTTGTGCCATTAATGCCTTGGAAAAAAGAAGTATATAATATGGTGATAAAGGTTACCTCATCGTTGTTGCTATGCTGTTGATCTTTTGATGGATCTTTTGATGGCTTATAACTAACTATACTTTTCTTCCCTTACATATTTAAAAACCATATTTTGTATGGTATTATTCATGAATACATCAAACATAATAGAAAAGGAAGAAGAGAGTGGAAATCTTGTCCAGCTCTTTATCTATAGAGCGCCTAAAAAGAATCATGATGCGATGGTACAGCTTAATAAACAATGTACTGAATTTTTTAGGAAACATGGGATCCTTCGCTTTGAGGTCCTTTATCTCAGCAGTACTAATACAGTAATGGACTTTGTTAACATAGCAGAAACTCTTTCTGCTAGCCAAGACGAGGAGGTCTGGATGGAAATACAATCATACAGAGACCACAAGCATCTGGATGAGTTTATTGCAAATATGAAAAATGATAAGATTGGAGAATCACTTTACCAAGAGTATCTAAGTCTCATCACTCCTGGCTCTCGCACTATTATGGGAGGATTTACTCGTCTGAGCCTAGACTTTGTGTAGGTTATGGTAATAGGTGATGATGTGGAAATGGAAAATCGATGTGAACATGAATTGCAATTCGAAAACAGAAACAGTAAGCATCTCCATAAATGTGTGATTAATTCTTTACAGAGATTGATACTAATAGATTATTTGTATCATAACAGTTTTTTGGCATTTATCCTTTGTTGTTCTGTAGTTTCTTTAGGATTTATACTTCCCGCTGATGCACAAAACATTATTGATAATAGGGAAAAAATAAACTATACTCATTATAAAACTCAAGTTAATGGAATCCTTATGCATTATGTGATTGGTGGTAAAGGAGATCCTATTATTTTATTGCATGGATGGCCACAAACGTGGTACGAATGGCGGAATGTTATACCTGAACTAATAGCTAATAACTATACAATAATAGCTCCCGATATGAGAGGTCTAGGAGATTCAGAAAAAACCCAAACTGGATATGATACAAAAAATCTTGCAGAAGATATTTACCAATTAATAGAGAAGTTGGGATATAGTAAAATAAATCTTGTAGCTCATGATTGGGGAGGACCTGTTGCATATTCTTATGCAGCTGAACATCCTGAAGATGTAGGTAAAATGATTATTCTTGATACTTTATTACCTGGTTTTGGATTGGAAGAAGCAGCAAACTTTTCACCAAATGGATTATGGCATCTTTCATTTCATGCAGTGAGAGATCTACCAGAGAAATTGATTGACGGAAAAGAAGACATATATCTTAATTGGTTTTATGATTGGACTTACAATCAATCCGCAATAACGCCAGAAGATAGAGAAGTATACATTAAACAGTATTCTAAACCTGGTGCAATGCGTGCAGGTTTTGAATACTATAGGGCAATCTTTGAAGATGCAGAACAAAACAAAGAATACGGAAAAGAAAAACTGCAGATTCCTATATTGACAATAGGTGGAGAAGCTGCTATTGGTAACTCTACTACTACTTCATTTCAAAAGGTTGCAACCAATGTTACTGGAATCACGTTACCTAATACAGGACATTTTATCCCAGAAGAAAGACCAAATTTTCTGACAAAACAAATACTAGATTTTTTCAAATAATACCTTTTTATATCTGTGAATTTTGTTAGTTTCAATCTACTATTCTACATTACTGAAATTCAGTTAGATATGATAATATCTTAAAGGAGTAACAAATTTATCATGCCAAACATGAGTTGCTTTTCGTAGGGGATCGGAATATGAGAGCTAGGTAGATCGGTTAACTAGTATTAGTTAATTGGTAACTTATTTCAAATCTTCGTCTGTTATTTCCAATAGGAATGAAAAAAGTACTAATGCAATAAGTGGTAGGATTTGAATCTTTATAGTAAGTGAATAGCTTCCCTACTACTACTATTATACGCTATCTCTAAGATATCTTCCTGAATTAAAATTGTACCCTCTAATAAGTTTAACTTTGGAAACATATTTGATCAGTATATTAAATAAAATCTTTTAATGAAGTACTAAATTTTCAATGAAATATTGTTCTAAATATATATTTAAGGACAAGAAAGCGACACCATTCAAGGAGATATTCGAGTATGAGCTTAGATAGAACGACTAATAATTATCAACAAATAGGTATTAGATTTAAACATATAACAGCTTGGTAATATATACCAGTTATTAGATGCTATTTTGATAAATTTTCAAGCAAAAATGATTCTGTTTGTTATAGAATAACTCTATAGAATGATTTACAATAAACTATAATAAAATAAAATTCAAAGTTATTTTGGATGTTCACATCCACACTATTCGGAGAATGTCCATGCAAGGTGTTAATACCCATTCTCCGGATTAGTCATTGATTATATTTAATGTAAAAAAAGTTATTTTAAATCCATTTATCATATTCACTGTTTACTAACAGTGATCATTATATCTATTTTATATAACATTATGCTAGGAAAATAATTAAAATTATATGAATGGAATAAATCTAGTGTTAAAAGAACATAAAAATTTTTAAGTAGATAATTATAAGACTTCATTAATCATAAGATTCTTCTATTTGATTCTCTAGTGATAATTCACAATCTAAATAAATCTTATACGAATCTGTATAATATGAACAAATTATTCATCTTCTCAATGGCTCTAATGTTGAGCCTTGCGTTGGGATATGGAGTTGCTATTCCTCAGTCAGCCTTAGCAGCCTTAGGTCAAGGATATTATAGCAACAGCTACTCAAACTCTTATGACAACAGCTACAGCAAACATCCTCAAAAAACCATGAGCTATGACAACAGCT
>OCZS010000040.1_pt1 | contig 36690 bp, 44 predicted proteins | sample 1539071 | NCBI WGS metagenome assembly OCZS01 (sample SAMEA3113584, study PRJEB22503) | soil metagenome
GTACATTCATGCAATGAAGTCTCCAATTATTCAAGAAAAGCATCAAAAGAGACTGGATAAGTTTTTGACTTTATCGACAAAAGGATCTGTGGATAAAATATTAATGAAAACCAATATACGAAAAACAATATTCTGGATCACTAAATATCCTGTAACTCTTTCATTTCCAGATTCCTTGTCTGCGTTCCCTTGGTGATTGATCCATAGCCTCAGTCTAGCTATCTTTGAACAGAGCATCATAGCAAAATTCCCGGGTTCAACTCTATTCTTTGCTTGTCTTCCTGCGTGCTGGACCAGATCTTTGAAGCGGAAGGCTGGGGTTGCTTCCTAATATATTGGCCTGACCGTTGTCGTGTTTAAAAACTTCAGCAGGTCTGTTACCTGACCCTTCGTCAGCGTTACTCCCCGACAGTAACTCTATCGTTCCTGTATGGGGTAACGGTGTCGTTACCGTCCCGCAGTAACGGGGGGGACGTTTGGTATGATTGGAATAAAAAGAGCAGGAGTCAGAATTCGAGTTTAGCAACATAAAAGACCAAAATCGTGCTGCATAAATAAAGCATCTATGTGTACATTATCTCCCCAAAACCGGCAGCGACCACGCTTGCGCTGTCGGTAAGGCAATTGTCACCGCCTGGAGTAATTTCTACTTAGTTCAACAATCCTTCTTCCTAGCCTGTCGTCCCCCCCGAAATGGAGGTGCATATATGATGCAAGACAATTGTATACAACTATGCCATCCTTCTTGTCGATTATTCCATTTCCTCTTCTCAGAGTGTAGGCAAAGTCAGAATCCTTACCAATATCAATAATTTGTGAATAATGAAACTCATGACCCCTAATCTTCTTTATATCTTTAAAAAAATCGCTCCTATTATCTGCCTCGGTATAGTTTAACGTTAGTTTACTATCCATTGAAGTGTCAGCTTCTATTAATCCTACCATTTTGCTTTTCTTCTTTTTCCCTTTTTTGCTCACAATTATATTTTTGGTCAGGTACATAAGCCCTCCACATTCTGCATAAATGGGCATTCCTTGTTGAGCTGCTTGTAAAATGGCTTTTTTCATATGATAATTCTTCTCAAGCTTATCTGCTAAAATCTCAGGAAAACCGCCTCCCAAAATGATTCCTGAAGTTCCATCAGGAAGTTTGTTGTCATTAACAGGACTAAAGTAAACGATCCGAGCATTATTCTTCTCGAGTGATTCAACCGTGTCTGCATAATAGAAATTAAAGGATTCATCCTTTGCGATGGCGATTTTTGCAATAGGTTCGCGAAGCTTAACAGAACACAATGGCGTTGTATACGACCTTTTTCTCGCAGTGAGATTTTTTAGACTCTTGAAGGAAATACTCTTAGCAACTACTTGCGATGAGAACATGATTTTCTTCTTGGCAGAGCGGATTTCTAAGACCGGAATAAGGCCAAGGTGTCGTTCCTTTAATCCTAGAACGCTATTTCTAGAAATTACCCCTACGATCGGAACGTCAACCTTACCACTCATGGTATCTCTTATAATTTTAAGATGCTTGCGGCTAGCAACATTATTTAGAACGATCCCCGACACATTTAGTCGCTTATCAAAGTTTATGAAGCCGTAAATGAGAGCGGCAATGGAGCCTCCTGCTCTACCTGCGTCCACAACTAAGACTACTGGAGCATTAAGAAGCCTAGCCACATGCGCGGTGCTTCCTAAATCAGATTTTCCTGAGATACCATCAAACACACCCATTACTCCCTCTATAACAGCAATGTCTGCACCAGAAGACGCTCTACAAAACTTCTCTATTACGCCATTTTCTCCCATCATCCAGACATCTAGATTATATGATTGCCTATTACACACGACCTGATGGTATGACGGGTCAATATAGTCCGGTCCAACCTTAAAGGGCTGGACGCTGAAACCCTTTCTGCGGAAGTGGTACATGATGGCGGTTCGACAAGGGTTTTCCCTACGCCGCTGGATGATCCTCCGATAACCACAGCCGGAGTGTCCATCCCTCGATCGTGCTGTTCCATTGGTAAGCACTAGCATTGACACATGATATGAGTTCTTCTAACTCTGCTGCGCGCATAAACGTGCTACGGTGAGACTATCTTCGCTTGAATATAATATAGTTTTTATTGATGCTCACTAGGAATTGGCGAGTTTTCCCACAGTGGAAGTGATGAAAACTCAGATGCCCAGCGTTTTTTCAGTTTATTTATACTTCCAGAGACGTCTACTACAAGCAACGCAGGCTCCATAAATGTTAACGATACTAGTAAGTGGTCAAGGCTCTGTGTTCTGCAACTAATTATGGTTAGACGGCTGTACTCCTGCCTTGCAAGTTTCACATTAGAAATCTCGTTGAAAACATGTCCGAACAGCTCGGAATTTCTCTCCAGGACTAATTTGAACAGCGCCCTCCGATCAAGGTCCGCAACTGTAAGTCGACAAATAATTCCAATATATCGCCTCTTGTACCTTCGTTTAAGCATAACAGAGCCTCGGTGTTTCCTGCTGTTTTAGCCAGTCTTCCAATTCTTCCCAGTAAATCTGAGGAGGTATATCACATATTCTCATTATTGATTCAATGCATTGCGCTGAGGTCATCTCCCAAACAGAAGTAGCTCCGCTGGATATAATGAACTGGTAACCGAACCGTTTCGAGAATTTGTAGAGCTCTGTTACCTCCCTAAACCACTTGCCAACTCTTATTCCCTCTAGATATCTGATGTCAGATAGCAAAACTTCTAAGGCTATCTGCGATTTGTACCTCTTGTTTTTGATAAACGATTTGATCTTTTCAAAATCTCTAACAACTATCAAGTGGGGGACAAATGAAGAGGATGATAATTGTTCAAAAGTGTCAGCAACCACTAAGTATCGGTAAGGGGTCACAGTTGGAGGTTTTTGTTTAAGCCTATAGATTACGTCGTCGTGAGTTTTATCCTCGAAGGGACCTCCTACGACTTCAATATTTAGGAGTTTGGCCATTCTTTTAACTTTTAAGACATCGCCGTCCTTTATGCACAGGTCTATTCTTTTGAACTCAGAAGTCCCCTCTCAAGATAACCCTGATTTCGATCCATTTTAAACCTTCGAGTCGGTCTGAACCGAAGTCTCACACTGTCTGATTCGGCGAGAGATATCCTTTTCTGACAAATCCTCTGTTTGTCTAATCTCAAATATAGATTTCCCTTCTCGTCAATAAAACTTTGTAACGAATTTGAAAGCCGGCCCCTCTCCATAGAATTCAAAGAACTCAAAATCTTTCTTATGAGTGTGTTTGCCTCGGCACTCTCGAGTCTTCCTGTTGTAAGTATAATCCTATTTCCCCAATGGCCGAGTGATTCCATATGCTGAAACTTATTAGGATTAACGCAAAGAATGGTGTTGAGCGACTCCAGGATTTTATTTTCATCCTCGGTTGCGTGAATTATAACACTAATATCAACCGTAGAAAACGGAGGCGGCTTCTCGAAATCCATTAGGACCTGGATCGGTTATGCAATATACTATTCCGCGCTCTGATCTAGCTGAACCTCCTGCGCTTCTAAATTTTCGGGAGAAAGACTCACCTCGGAAGAAGCTGGCGTCGGCTCAACTGATTTTGCCTCATGTATGGCCTTGGATTGTGGTGTCGATATTAGTTTCGTTTTTCGGATTCCTATGTGTCTTAACGAAGCCACCTTTTTAGTTTCACTTAGCAAGTCTGCCCCCATCTTGCCCATCGTAGCCTCCTGGACGAATTGGTCAATAGTTAATTGAGGGATTTTTTGAGCTAGCAGACGGTGGGCAAGTAGTCTAATCTCGTGCCTTCGAGAAGAATTGATCCTCTTCTGACTGAAAGCAATCATTACAACCCTAAAAGTATACCCGTCAGAAGTGGTATAGTCATGAGTAAGGCTTATCATGGAACTCCCGCGTCTTACGAGGCTTCTAAGAAATTCTTTCGCATATTCGTGGCCTTTAAAGATCGTATTAGCGGTGCCTTCGTGGACACTGTCAATCTGTACAAACACCTTTGTTTGATGCTGAGTTGGATCCTGTCTCAATATATCGTACATAGTATTCTCAATGATTCTTCCCTTAGTAGTTTCAGTTGATGTGATAGGAACATAGTTAAGCGGTCCAGATCCAAACGCAGGGGGCGAATTGACGACTACCCACTGTTTATCACGCCACTTGTCTCTGACTCTGCCAGCTTTTTTCCCTCCCTTTGCCATAGGACACAGACACTTTTTCCAAAATATAAGTTGTACTATAAGAAATTAGATGAACGATCATCGTAAATTATTCTTTGAAGGAGATGGTTCATATTTTCTTATGATTTCGGAGAGCGCCTGTCTCTTCCCACCTACGACCTTTATGTCAATCTCAATTTTTCCACGATTTATATTGATTATGTTGTATGTGTCATCAAAAACTCCTCTGTATCTCCAGGACGACGCAGTTCCAGCGTAAGCAATCTTCAAAGCACCTAGGTTCCAGATCCATGGCCTATGCTTGTGACCGCACAAAACTAGGTCAACCTTTGATTCTAGACATGCTCTTAATGTGTCGCCTGCATCAAGAATGCCCACTACGTTGGCGTAGCCTGTATCCGGAATCGCTATTAGGTGATGATGCATTACGACAATCTTCGTTTTTCCATCGTGTCGGTTAAGGACATCTTCCATCCAGACGTTTTGTCTATGGCCCACTTCGCCCTCATCCCGGTCTGGTCTAGCTGTCCCCAATGTGAGTATGACCAGATTCTCAAACTCATGTATTTGTTTGCAAAAAGGAAAAAACTTCTTAAAAAGCAAATATCCCGTGTGGCGGTAGTCATGATTTCCGGGAAGGGCAATCAGGTTTGAGCAATTTAGTTTTTGGATAAGGGTCCGGGCTTGTTGGAACTGGAATATGAGACCGTCATCTGTAAGGTCACCAGAAATAATTACGACATCTGGCGACAGTTCATTAACTTCATTAACTATTGTATTAAAAGCATCCTCTTTGAACAGCCCGCCTACATGTAAATCAGACAATTGTACTATCTGCATAATCACACTATGAATCCTACCTCAATATATTCATAGGAGATCGACGACGGCAAGCACGCCAACGGTCTTGAATCATAATATGTTTAAGAGGTTGTGGCCATAAATTTCAGAGGGTTGCAGCATGAATGGTCAACCATTAGTGGTAAGGAGAGTAACGTTATTCTTTAACGACAGACGATTTAGAATAACAAGCATAACAACAATAGCCTTGTTAAGCAGTGCCTGCCGAGTGTCCCATGATGTCCCGCAGTATTATTCATCTAAGGATCTCGGTTGCCTGTCACCTTCCTTGGATCTCCACTTGTAAGGGTGGACCTCCAGGATTCATTCCTGATCGAATCGATTGGCAGGCGTTTGTTACAGAACCTTTAATTAAAGGTAAATGAGGATGTCTAAGGCAGAAGTAACTTTGGGTAATCTTAGAAAGGACTACGTCTTAGAAAAATTTGTGATACTCCCCGACTCCCCCGAAGAAAATATTCATTCGGACACAGCACACGAAAAATGTCCCTACTGCCCAGGAAATGAATCTATGACGGGGCCGGCTGTGATTTCTCTAGTTTCCAAAGATGGAATGCTTCAAAGGCTATCTGATAGTGAAGGGAGTATTATTGAGGACTGGTGTGTTAGGGTATTTCAGAGCCAATATCCTGCGGTCAACACAGCTTCGCAGAATAATTATACTGATAAGCCCCTGTACAGCGAACCCGCATATGGTTATCATCAGATAGTGGTCGCTTCACCCGATCACAGACAAGATTTGTCAAAAATATCTGTTGAACAGTGGGAGAATGTCCTTTTGGTAATTCAAGAGAGGGTCAGGTGGCTTTACACCCAGAAAAGTGTCACCTATGTATCCATTTATGTTGACAGCGGCCGCGAAGCAGGAACTTCCTATGACCATGCTCATCTAAATATTGTCACATTCTCTACCATCCCTCCCATCATAGAGCTCGAGGCGGAGGGATCTCATAGGTATGTCAATGAAAACGGCAATTGTCCATCATGTAATATAATATCTGTGGAACTAGGCGGCCCACGCCAAATACTTGCTACAGACAGCTTTTTGGCGTTTTCTCCTTGGGCGCCGACATATCCGTATGAGTTTTGGATTTATCCTAAGAGACATACCACCGCGTTTTCGAAGATTCCACAAAAAGAAATAAGCGATCTCGCTCTGATATTAAGAGCGACTATTGGTGGAATGTCCAAGGGCCTTAATTCGCCAGCTTTTAATTTGGTCTTTCATTTGTCTCCTGAGAAGAAAAACAGTCGGCAGATCCACTGGCATATCGAGGTATATCCTCAAACCAACAAGTGGTCGGGACTTCAGCGAGGGTTTGGCATATATGTTAATGCTGTCTCTCCAGAGAGCTCTGCGGAGGTGCTTGGATCAGCATGTAGGAAAGAACTGGCTGGTCTTGTAGGGATAACGTAAAAGATCACGAGAATTAAGGTCCATTTGTTTGCGGTAATCTAAAATGGTGGCGTTGGAAACGTGGATAGCGCTTGGTTCCTTATCTATGGCAGCTATGTTCGTCGCGCTTATGTTCTCGTTTTACATATTTCTTGTGGGTCCGGAGGGAAGAGGCCCTAACGTGGCCTCTGATCCTAGGGCTTTGCTGATCCAGATTATATCTATCTCAGGTGCTCCCTCGCTTATATTGGCGGGCACGGTAATGGGCGTATCCCGCGGGTCAGTCGAAAAGAGTCCTGGGCTTATTTTGGTAGTTACTGGCTCATTATTGCTAACAGCAATGGTATTGCTCACCAATACAACGCTGCCCCGAGTTGGTCCGCAATACCACATTTCTGAGATCGATTATGTGCCCCTTATTTTCATTGCAGCCGGGATTGGTATTATAGGCTGTGGTCTTACCTCTCTAAAAAAGAGAGGAAAGAGAAGAGCGAGTATAGAGGGATAGCCTGGCCGATTTATATAGGGTTGGTGACCCACCGCTAGTTCTCACGCCAGTGCAAGAGGAGTCCTATCACTTCTGGCCTTTGCCTCATATCTTTCCCAACTTTTTAACATATTTCTTGTAGGCATCTAGGTAGGTTTTCTTATCTCCTATGTCAATGAAACCGGAATCTATTTTAAAGCCTTTTACTATTTTTTCTTGCTCGAGGACCTTTCTTACCGCGTCGTCCATTCCGTAGGCAGCAGATTTAGGTATCAACCTTAGAAAAGCTGGCTCCATTATATAACAGCCGATATTTATCAGTCCGGTAACTTCAGGCTTCTCAGTCCACCGAGCAACTCTATCTCTCTTTCCGTCCATCTCAATAAATCCATATTTGAGATTGGTCCTATAGGGCAAAAGAGCCATAGAAAGAAACGCATTTGATCGCCTGTGCTCACAAATCATTTTACTGAGTGCAAATTCATAGACTGAATCACCGTACACGCAAACAAAAGTTTCGTCTAACATTTTTTCTGCTGTTTTCAACTGTCCTGCTGTCGCGAGTGGTCGATCCGCTCTTGCATAATCGATCTTAAGTCCAAACCTTCCTCCATCTTCAAAATAGTCTTCTATAATTCTATGGAGATAACTTACGCAAAGAATGATGTGATCTATTCTGTGTTCTTTTGGGCCTCTTCTTGTGCTGTTCCTCAGCCAGTCCACTATGTGTTCCAACAGAGGCTTATTCCCCAGTGGTAGCATAGGTTTTGGTATAAAGAATGTGTACGGTTGCAATCTTGTTCCCAGACCACCGGCGAGGATAATTGCTTTCATTTAATTTACCTATTGTCGAAAATGAAGGGACGTCTAATAAAGATACAGTAACGTCTCATCCATTCTTATATTCCTTGAGTATTATTTTCAATTTGTTGATTACGTCAAATGGCTCATATCCAAACACGAGTGTCATTGCTTCTTTTCCAAAGTCTCCAGTATGATAAATAATGTCAGCGTTAGGCCTCTTTCTCAGTGCCTCTGTAACTCCCCATCTCACAGTTTGACCCTCTTGGGATTTGACAGGCTTTGGTTCTTTACTTCTTTCATAATATGAGACAATGAATTTTGAACAGCAGATATCTTTTATTTTGCTATCATATTTTATGTTCACGGCTGACCTAAATCTGGGATTAATCGCTTGGCATGCTAGAACAGCAGAGGCTGTATGGAGGGACGAGCCAAATCTGGCATATGTTGAAGGTTTAGCTTTGGATCCAACCCTCACTATTCTTCCCCTTACTCCTGCAACATCCTCGACTGTCTTTGCTCCTTCTAGGGCGAAGACAAAGTTTGATTGAGTCTCTGGTATCAGCGCACCCAAATCTTCCATGGACTCTATGTAGTCTACTGCTTCTTGTACTCTTTGCAAGACGTCCAATCGGCAGGATTTTTTATAGACAGAAAATACAGGGTCAGTGACAGGCAGGCCTTTGCCCACATGGTAGACATTCTGTATGGATTTATGAATATATTCATTAGCAAGCTGAAACGATTCCCTTAACGAAAAGTCTCGAGCAATGAATGCTGTCAAAGCCGCTGAAAAATTACATCCCGATCCATGTGTGCCCTTAATTTGGATTCTGTGCCTAGAGATTCTGACTTCTTCTCCATTTTCCTGCAACAAATAATCTGTGGATGATTTGGCTGTAGCGTGTCCTCCTTTAATGATAATATTTCGTGCTCCTAATTTTTGAATTGCCTTGGCGGCTTTCGAAACATCTTCCTGGTTCCTGATCCGATGACCGGAAATTTCCTCGGCCTCTGTTATGTTGGGAGTGATAGTATGTAAAAGAGGTGCAAAAGTATTAACTAAATCGTCCAAAGCGTCTTTTCCTATTAGCCTTGCTTTCGTGGTGGAGTAGATTATTGGATCCAAGATTATTGGGCACTTGGTTAGCCTCAGTGCCCCAGCGGTTGCCTTGATGGCAGAAACATTGTGGACCATACCAATCTTCACCGCGTCAGGGGGGATGTCCTTTATTATACTCAAGACTTGGCTCGAAATTAAGTCAGCACCAACAGATCTCACTTCTGTAACTTCTCGAGTATTTTGTGCTGTTATTGCTGTTATTGCTGTACAAGCATAAACGCCCAGAGCTGAGAAAGTCTTTAAGTCTCCTTGTACCCCAGCCGCAGCCGATGAATCACTTCCTGCAATACTTAGTGCTACATGTCTCAATGAGTTGAGGTCTTTTCCTATGTCCTACTTCAACTCCACTATAATTTACATTCCCCTCTCTTTTCTAAGGCGGCAAGTGCTTGGCTTCCATGTCTAGCCGATACTCTGGCAAAGTTTAATCTCTTGATTGCCAATTACAGCATTAACTAACTTGCGCCCATTCTCTGAGTGTTTGTCAACCTTTATTCTAGCCTTTTTGCCGACTTGGCTGTTAAGAAGAAATTCGTCTTGTATATAGACGTCAACCTTTTTTCCTATAAAAGTAGGGTCTACAAGAAGGTTAATGGAAGATCCACCCTCGCTTACCTGAAAGGAAATTTCTTTTCCTAAGGTAGGGGTTTTTACTTCCACATCAATACGAATGCCCAGCATTTTTTCTAATTCGTTTACAGTCGATCCTCCCTTCCCGATTATAACCGGAGCAATATCTTTGTTGACCTTGATTTGGACCCTATCCTTTGAGATTATCTTAATTTCTGCTTTAGGGTCGAATCTTCTTATTGTGTCCCTTATTTTAGATTCTGCCAACGTTCTTATGGCGTCTTCGCTCGGCATCAAGTCTGCGACGCTAGATGTGGGAACCACTATATTTTCTTCCCCGTAGGTATATATCTCGTATTCTATTTGTCCTGTATCAAAATCGCGTACTTCTATGACTGGTCGAGCTAGGTCGCTCTCAGTCATACCGGTAGGAACTCTTATCGTTAATGATATCCCATAGACTTTGTTTATCGAGCCGTTTTTTACAAACACTATTGTGTCTAATACATGAGGGATCATCCCGAGTTCAATTTTTCCGATAAACCTCTGCACTGCATCTAGTGGACTGCTTGCGTGTACGACCCCCACCATTCCTACACCCGCCAGTCTCATATCTGAGAAGACTAAGAAGTCATTGGTTCTTCTGACCTCGTCAAAGACGGTGTAATCAGGCCTAACCATGAGGAGAATGTCGACAGCCTTTTCGAATGTACCCTCGAGAGGACCGTACTGGGTTATGTCCGGAGAAACTTGCAAGTCTCGTGGAGATTCGAATGTCTTCACTATTTTCCCGCGTTGCGCATAAAACTCAGCGATGCTGCTTGCAAGCGTACTCTTCCCTGAACCTGGTGAACCGGCAATTATTATTCCTTCAGCGCTTTCGGATAGCCTATTCATTAGCTTTTCGCTAATACCATAGTCGCTCAATGACAGCTTTACTATGGGTCTTACTATTGTTATTTCAATGGCTTCGGAAAATGGGGGTCGTGTTATTGCAATTCGGAAAGCGCCTAGTTGCACAACGACCGCACCTTTTCTACTAATTTCGATGGAGCCTCCCCTTGACATCTTGGCTATCTCCACCACCTGATTTGCCATTTCGTCTAGCCCAGCGTAAGACATTTTTTCTTCTGAAAGTTGCAATAGCTCAAAGTTCCCAGGTTTCCCACGCTTGGCCAAGGCAGCCACTCCTTCCTTTAGGTGCACACTCATTGTGTTGCCATCAAAGAATCTCTCAAAATTAAGATGATTGCCGGACTCCATGGGTCTTACCAGCTCGGAGTTTATTCCTTGAGCTGCAGCCACTAGGTGCTGAACATAGTCTGCAGTTAGAAGAGTCGCGTCATTTTCACTAGCAACATCCGTTATGATCGAATCAATCCTGCCCCTCTTCGCAAGTCGAATATCATTGATAGTAGGCATTTGGCCCTTGAACCGAAGTAACACCCCTCTGGTGCCGCAAAGTCCTCTTATTTTTCTTATTTCGTCCAAGCCGACGACTCCCTGTTCCCTTTTGTCAGAGGCCTGTGATCGCAGTTCGTCCAAAACGGCTATAGGAACTATGATTTCGTCTCCGTTTTTTATTTCATCATTTTCAAGCTTCGGACCAACTTGTCTTCCGATCACTACGCTTGTGTCAAGAACATACTTCTTCTTGTCCAATCAAATTTATCAGTGCTTCACACAAATAAAGCATTTTGATGCTATCCTATAAGCACTTTGACAAATTCGAAAAAGGAAAGAATCAAAATATGTTAGATATCATTCCCTATAGTCTTGGACAGAAAAATTTTTCAGGTACTCTGCAATGAGATCGTTTCGGCTGATCCCGCTATTAGATTCACCGGCATTTCAGATGAGGACGGTGAACTCCTGGCCTTTTCTGAGAGAAAAAACCTAAATCCTCTGCTGACGCCAGAAGAAAGAGCCCAATATGCAATCACGGCGGCTACGAGACAGTACACAAGACTCCGATGGGAGTCTCATCTCGGAAAGATCAACTATGCTTCGTCACATTATGCAAAACTGATAAGAGCTACAATCCCCATAACTGACGAAAACAACAGACTTGCTTTTGTGTTGCTGATGTCCTTTGACGTCGGCACAGCAAACTATCATAAAATTATCATTAAGCGTGTGATTCCATTGGTGAAAAATTATCGCAAGTCCCTCATTGCTAGATGACGGATAGGCATAGACAAGATTTACCTATTGTTTTGCTGATATGCCTCCATCTACAGTCATCACAACCCCTGTAATCCAGTTTGCATCACCGGAGCAGAGATATGACACGGCCCCAGCAATATCTTCTGCGTTGCCGATCCTTCGCAACGGAAAAGTAGATTCAAGAATCGTTCTGGCCTCTTCATCTTCAAGGTAAGGTTCAATACTTTGCGTACGAATGGTGGATGGTGCTATACAATTGCAACGTACTCCGTATGGACCGTATTCTACTGCTATGCTCCTTGTAAACATTATGACCGCTGCCTTCGTGACGCCATAAACCGATAGAGGGACTCGCGGTATGGCTCGAATTCCTAGCAAAGAGGAGATATTTACAATATTACCAGCCTTTGCTTCCATCATAACGGGTAGAACTGATTTTGTCGTTCGGAGAGTACCAACTAGATTAGTTCCTATCAATGGAGCCCAGTCATCTTCACTCATGAGGTGGAATGGTTTGGGCTCGTTTATGGTCCCTGCATTGTTGATCAAGATGTTAATCCTATCGAAGGTGGATAAGGTTTGCTCTATTACATTGACTACGTCTGTCTCTCTAGTTATGTCTGCTTTAATTGCAAGTAGTCTGTTTTCGTCGTCGAATTCTCGGGCAAACGAATTTAGCCTAGTCAGGTCTCTCCCTACGATGACTATTTTTGCTCCATCAGCATACAACCGCTTTGAAATTGCTCGCCCAACTCCTCCACCAGCCCCTGTTACAATTGCTACTTGATCATTTGCATTCATTGATTTCTGAAAGTTCGTCTCCTTTTAATATAAACAGATCTTTGTAGCCGACGAGATCATTCGTAAACAACCCTTTTAACCCCGATGTAATGGATTTACAATATAATTCTATGCCCCGTAAGGATGCTAACGCCTTCGAAATCCAGGATCCGACGACAATCGGAATCATAGGGGGAGGGCAACTTGGCAAGATGATAGCACAGGAAGCAAAACGGATGTCGATGAGGGTCGTGGTTCTCGATCCACAGGAGCAGTGTCCTGCTTCCTACGTAGTCGACGAGCAAATCATCGCTGACTTCAAAGATCAGGCCGCGATAGAGCGCCTGGCATCCAAATGTGATGTGCTAACCTACGAAATTGAGCTTGCTGACTCATATGTCCTCGAAGAGTTAGAAGCAAAGGGAAATGACATAAATCCATCACCACAGATACTGCGAATTATACAGGATAAACACAAGCAGAAAACCTACTTCAAAGAAAATAACATCCCTTTGCCAGATTTTCATCTCTTAGACAGAACAACCGATCCGAAAGGATTGGTCTCTACCTATGGCTTACCTCTTTTGGTAAAAGCATGCGTGGACTCCTATGATGGTAGAGGCAATACCTTGATACGCTCTCAAAACGAACTGCTTAAATGGTTCAGTCAAATTAATGGAAAAAAATACATGGTCGAGAGAATCATCAACTTTAGGAAAGAATTATCCGTGATGGTCGCCAGAAATAAAAGCGGTCAACTCGAATCCTTTCCTGTTGTAGAGAACATACATAAAAACAACATTCTAGAGACAACAATTGTCCCGGCTAGAGTTCCAACGGCAACTCGACAAAAGGCAAGAAAGATAGCCGAAAAAGTAGTAGCTGCTCTTGGTGGTTCGGGGATATTTGGAGTCGAACTATTTCTTACAGTCGATGGCAGAATATTAGTAAATGAAGTCTCTCCTAGACCCCATAATTCTGGTCATTACACAATTGAGGCCTGCTCAATATCCCAGTTTGAACAGCATCTTCGAGCTATTCTCGATTTACCCTTATCCAAGCCTCAGCTCCTCTCCACAGCAGTAATGGTTAATATTCTCGGTCCGCCATATTGTAGCGGGCCTTATATAATAAAGGGACTAAATGATTTATTTTCGATACCAGGAGCCAGGTTGCACCTCTACGGCAAAAGGACTTCTATGCATAACAGAAAGCTCGGTCATATAACCGTCACCGCTGCCACAACGGATAGTGCTCTCAGACGAGCCAAGCAAGCAAGAGAGTCCCTGACTCTGGAGACGTTGTGATCTTTTTAGGGAAGTAAATTGGCCTTGGCCCGCGTTCTCGTTGCAGTTGTAATGGGTAGTGATTCCGACCTACCAATAATGAAAGATGCAGCAGAGATGCTACATTATTTCGGCATCCCTCATGAGACAAGAATTCTCTCTGCACATAGGACGGCCGATTTAATGTTTGAGTATGCACGGGCTGCCAGAAAACGAGGAATATTGGCTATAATTGCCGGAGCGGGAGGAGCGGCTCACTTGCCCGGTATGATTGCAGCGATTACATCGCTTCCTGTTATAGGAGTTCCTATCAAAAGTTCTTCACTCAACGGACTTGATTCTCTTTTATCAGTGGTTCAGATGCCTCCGGGCGTTCCGGTCGCTACTGTGGCTATTAACGGGGCGAGAAATGCAGGAATACTTGCAGCCCAGATTGTGGGAACAAGCCACCTGGAAATCGGTGAAAAAGTCAATGAATACAAAATTAAACTAAGTAGAGAAATTGCTTTAAAAGACTCCAGGCTAAAGAGGATGGGTCCAGAAAAATACAAGAGGTGATTGAGGCTCAGGAACCTATCATGCCTGGTAACTTGATGGGTTTACGATATTCCTTCGTCACGTCTATCCCCTCATTAGCGGAGACCCTTACGTTGTCCAAATTGCTCCCAGCAGGAGGGGACAGTGAAACCTTCTGACCCGGATCGAGTTTAACAATCAACTCTGTGGTAGGTCCATAATCGATACTTAGGTTTGTCAGTGGCTGCTTTCCGTTATTTGTCAGAATGACACGTGCATTAACAAACAAGGATTGTTCGTCTTTCATCGCATCAACATCCAAAGAATAGCTTTCGGTAGGGATGGTTGATATTAAAAACAACCCAACCATTGCAGACGAAACGGACGCTAGACCGGCGGCCATCATAACCACTAACCGCATGGAGCAGAAGTAATTGACCGATATTATATTCCTATTCGAGTCCTTGTGGCAAACCCTAAAGTGGCATACCTCTGCATCAAATTACAGCGATTTAGGCAGCTAGAATTGATATTTAGTCTAGGAGAGGCTAGTGATATTTTGTGGGGAGTTCACAATTGAATTCCCTGCGGCTCTCTAGGACGGTCTACTATGGTGGCCATATTGTTACCTATTCCCCTTCATTTCTTGTCTTGTCTTGAAGACAGGTCTAATTCCAAGTGGAGTGTAGTCCCCTGTGGAACAGGTAAAGCATAATTCCTCTTCGGGAAGGCCGATAGCTTTGGCCAAATTTGACGTATCATTGTAACCCACAAAGTCCGCCCCTATACTTTCTGATATCTTTCTTGATATACCGATTTCTGAATGTTCGCTCATCGCTGCTCTATAGGCCAAGAGCTCTTCCTGGGATGGAAAGTCTATTCCAGCATAACAGGGAAAGCGAATGGGAGGATATGTAATTAACATGCTGATTTTGCTGGCACCTGCTCTACGAATGGTTTCAATAATGGAAGCAGAGCTTGTGCCTCTAACTATGCTGTCGTCAATAACGACCACATTTTTACCTTCAATGATAGTTCGTATAGGAGTAATGCTGCTGCTTATAGCGAGTCTACTTGCCTGATAAGGTTCGATGAAGCTCCTCATGGAGCCACGCTTGCTGTATCGGTCTTTGAGAAGCCCTTCTTCAAAAGGTAACCCCAGTCTCTGAGCGTAGCCTAGAGCAGCGGGTCTTGCAGAATCCGGGACGGGAATAACAACGTCAGCCTCTGGTATAGGAAACTTCTCCGCCAGTAACTGGCCAACTCTCCTCCTAGCCTGGTAAACGCTAACGCCTTCCATTATGCTGCTAGGATGAGCGAAATACGTATACTCAAAAGCACAATGCGAGTGTGGTTTTTCTTTGCAAAATTGCGCCGACTCTAAGCCCCTGTCGCTAAACTTTAGCAATTCTCCCGGCGATACGTCCCTTAGCAGATCTGCCCCTATCACTGAGAAAGCACAGGATTCTGAGGCCACCAGAAAGGCGTTGTATTGTTTTAGGTAACCTAGAACCAGTGGACGAAAGCCTCTGGCATCGCGTGCGGCGTACACAGAGCCATCATCAGTCAGAAAGGTAAAGCAAAATGATCCAACCATTTCCTGTCGTAGAACACCAAGTGCTCGGTTAAGATCATCGCCCTCCTTTGTTAGCGACACAAGACGCTGGGCTGCAATCAGGGTGTCACTCATAGTCTGCGGCGTAAAGCTGCATCCGCCAACCATTCCGGCCAATTCCTCTACATTGGCAATAGTTCCGTTATGGGCAACACATAGGTCCCCAACCTTTAACGGCTGAGCGTTTTGTATTGTGCTCTTGCCAAATGTAGAATATCTAACATGCCCTATTACTGCCCTAGATGCATACTTCTTTGTTAGCCTCTGAAAATGTTGTGCACTTCCAGAGACCAGTCCTAGTCGACGAAATGGCGCTTTGTCCGGGACCGCTATTCCCCACGATTCCTGTCCTCGATGTTGGAGAGCACGGAGACAATCTATAGCCAATGGCACAACATTCTTTCCATCTAGAGAAAAGATGCCTACTACCCCACAATTTTCATGTACCATATTGGCTTTCCTCTCCGCGTCCGGGAGCATAGATAAGAGTTGAAGTATAGTGCAAGATAAGGATCATAATAGTGAACTCACTAATTGCATTTTAGGTTATACAGAATAAAAGCCTATCATCACAACGTACTAGATAATAATGAAGCTTAGGACATAGTCTTGCATAGCGAGTTGTATTTGCTTTCCAATTCTTTAATGGAACTACAGAGAATAGGTGAACCTGATTTGACGAAGACTATTTGATTGTCTCCTCGGCACAAAGTGTTCCCTATCTCGGCATATAGCAGTCCAGGAGTTGATTTCAAGGACTCCTCGACCTTGGTAGGTTCGCTGGTCGCAAGTATAAACCTGGAGTGAGACTCTGAGAACAGAAGATTATCTATTCTGCTGCAGGTATTAGGAAACAAGTCCAAATCCACCTCAACTCCAGTTCTTCCTGCCAAGGCCATTTCACACAGTGCAATAGCCAATCCTCCCTTTGAGCAGTCATGTGCGCATGTAACTAGATTATCCTTTATCAAAGAAAGAATTATCCGTTTGTTCAACCTATCAGTATCGAGGTTAACGTCTGGAACAGCTCCCGCGACAACCTTATGGTAATACTCGTAGTATTCCGAGCCTCCCATTTCATCAGATGTCGAACCCAGAATAAAGATGGAATTTGCTGGTTTCAGTACTGGCCGGGTTATGCAACCAGCATCTTCTATAATACCCAAACATCCGATCAGTGGTGTTGGCTTTATTGGGCCTCTTATTGTTTCATTATACAAACTTACCTTCCCCCCCACAACTGGAATCTCCATAAATCTACAAAAGTCAGTAATTGCTCTCACTGATTCTTCTAATGGCCAGAAGGTCTCGGGATTTTCCGGATTGCCAAACTGGAGATGATCTATTATTCCGATCGGTTCTGCTCCCGTACATACTACATTACTAGAACACTCAGACAGACAACCTAACGTTCCGAGGTAAGGATTCAAGTAAGTGTGTTTTGAATTTCCATCTAATTTGACTGATACAAACTTGTCACCTGGAAGTCTAAGGACGGAGGCATCAGACCAGCCGGGCTTTAGAACAGTTCTTGTTCCGACCTCGTGATCGAATTGCTCGTACACCCACGATTTACTCGCAATTGATGGACAAGAAATCATCGCTAACAATACCTTCCTCAGGTTGCGTGGAGTATCGGGAGTGGTCGCGCCATTTACGATCTCATCGAGATACCGAGGCCTCGCAGAGCGTCTGAAGGCTAACGGTGCGTGTGACACAAGGGCTGATGGCATTTTTCCTACGATCTCTCCCCTAAATCTTAATACGAGGTCTCGGTGGCCTTTTACTCTACCTATCAGACTGAAATTAAGGCCGTACTTTGTCAAAATATTCTTTAGTCCATTCAACCCTTCCAAGTCAGTAACAAACAGCATCCTCTCCTGGGACTCAGATACCATAAGTTCTGCCGGGCCAAGATTTTGTTCGCTTGAATGAATTTTGCTCAGCTCGACATCAAAGCCTTTTCCCAAAGTATCTGAAAGTTCGGAAAGGCAACAAGAAAGTCCTCCCCCTCCTAGGTCCTTTAGCGCCTTTACGTAATGGTTTTCTACCGCTTCCATCGTAGCTTCAATTAAGAGCTTTTCTTCGAATGGATCGGGAACCTGAACAGCAGACCTGTTTTCTTCGTACATCTCCTTAGAGGCAAAAGCTGCCCCTCCTATTCCGTCCCGTCCTGTGGCGCCTCCCACAAGGACAATGTAATCACCAATGCTAGCACGATTGCCAACGATCTGGTCGGTTCTCCCTAATCCAATACACGCAACGTCAACCAGGCAATATTCCTCGAAAGAGGAATCAAACTCCACTTCTCCAGCAACTGTAGGAACACCTACACAATTCCCGTAGTCTGCTATTCCTCTAACTACGTTCCCAAAGAGCCATCTTGACTTTGAATGGCCTCTTGCACCCTCGTCAACATCGCCAAACCTAAGAGCGTTTAGCAATGCAATCGGTCGTGTTCCCATAGACACAATATCACGTATTACCCCACCAACTCCTGTAGCCGCTCCTCCATAGGGTTCTATGGCCGATGGGTGATTATGGCTTTCAATATGCACACTCAGAACATATCCATTCCCTATATCTAGCGCGGCGGCATCAGAACTAGGACCAAGCAGAAGGTGCTTTCCTTTGTTCGGCAGCTGCCTTATTAGTCTCCTAGAGGATTTGTAGGAGCAGTGTTCAGACCACTCGGCTTCGAGTACTCTAAGCTCAAGTTCACTCGGTTCCCTTTCTAGTTTCTTTCTGAGATATCGCAGCTCTTCTGAGGTCAGTGAGGTCATCTTAGCGAAGACGGGATTATGGTTTGGCCCGCGCTATATTAATGGTCTGCTGCAATAGACTCTAAGAGACTCAAAGAAACCAAAGGAGTTTTTCAGGCCGGGTGGGGACAGAATTGATTCACTTCCTCTCTCTGGATGAGGCATCAGCCCCACAACGTTCCCTTTCTTATTGCATACCCCCGCGACTGCCTCTGTAGAACCGTTGGGATTTTTCCCAGAATAAACCAAAACAATTTGGTTATTGAGTTTCATTTTGTTGATAGTCTCGGCTTCAGCAACGTAACGCCCTTCTCCGTGTGCAACAGGTATGTTGAAAATATCACCTTTCTTGTATGTCCTAGTAAATGGTGTGTCCTTGTTTGCAATTTTTACGCTTACCCATTTACAAACAAACCTCAGGGAATTGTTCACTGCTAATGCACCTGGAAGAAGTCCGGCTTCTGCCAAAATCTGAAATCCATTACATATACCCAAAATAGGAATGCCTTCCTTTGCAAGCCTTTTTATTTCTTTGATGATTGGACTGTGGGCAGCAATCGCGCCTGCACGAAGTCGGTCACCATATGAAAAGCCTCCTGGAATTATAATGGCATCATAATTCCGTAGATTCGACTTCGTGTGCCACACTAGCTCGGGCTGAAATTTGTAAACTTTGTCGAGTACGGTTTGGACATCTCTCTCGCAATTACTCCCCGGAAATACAGCTATGGCGACTTTTGCCATCCCCGATATTTCTGCGATCCCATTGACCTAATAAACTCTTGCTTACTTCAGGTGAGGCAAAATTATTGAATTTAATCCGTCGTGATACTTACAAGATTTTTATGTTTAGATTCAGGTAGAATACGTAATGACAAAACCAGTTCGGAATATTATGACGAAGGAAGTTGTTACAATTGATATTAGCCGAGGGGCAGCTGAAGCTGCTCGTCTTATGACAGATAAACACATTAGTTCTGTTATCGTTGTGGACAAAGAAGAGCCTATCGGAATAATCACTGAACGAGATTTCGTAAAAAAAATTTGCTCTAAGGAATTGGAAATTTCCAAAGTCAATGTCGGGGAGATTATGTCAAGAATTCTAACCTTTGCAGGTCCGGACACTTCTATAGACGTTGCTATTCAAAGAATGCTCAACCATAACATACGCAGACTTCCGATCCTGTCAGAAGGAAAAGTCATCGGAATTATTACGGTAACAGATCTTGCAAAGCATCTTAGGACAGAGCTGCTTTTACAAGAAGCGCTTACAAATGGTAAACCGGAAAGGGCTGACGACGTCGGTGGAAGTGACAGAAGCGGGAACTTCGTAAGGAAAGAACCTCGTTGAGATTGGCTCAAGAGCGGCTGGAACTAGTTCTTCGAGCTCAAGTTGGTTCTCTAATTATCCCTCTAGACTCAATTGTGCATTCGCTGAGTACAGGATTGTATATCCGTAACTCGGTGCACAGGTTTTCTACTATTTTGCAAGCTTTTTTTTCTGAAGAAGATCGAACAATTATTTTTAATGTCTTGGCGGAGCGGACTGATTCGATGCTTGAGTAACCACCTTTTACCACAAGATCGCTTAAGATGGTATCGCCTTCGGGGTCCCGCAGGTACATCTTATTTTCTATAATCACCACAACCAGAAATTTTTTTAGTGACGAAGTCTTCCTATGCACACCTCGTAGTGTATAATCTTGCATTTAAGTTGTAGAGAGAACCTTAACAGTGCCTATACGTATTAATTACGCAAGGAAAGAAACCTAGGACTAAAGTTAGCCCCATCGGTCATGTAGCTCAGCCTGGTTAGAGCGAAGGTTTTGTAAACCTTAGGTCGTGGGTTCGAATCCCACCATGACCTACGGAATTTTCAGCATTTGGTAATTTAGAGTGCTTAGCCTCTTTGATCAATAGCTGTCAATGATACCACTCTTTCTTTGTCTCACATAGCCCGAGCACATCCCAAATCTCTTTTTGACCAACACCACGCTTAGAGCACATAAAGCATATCTTGTAATACTTCACATATATGGAAGGTCAGATTGAAACTAGTTCGCAGAGGAAAGGTCAAAGATGTTTATGAGATAAAAGAGAATGATGCCTACCTTTTCCATTTTTCAGACAGAGTCTCAGCATTCGATGTTGAGATGGATACCCTGATTCCAAAGAAAGGCGAGGTCTTATGCCAATTTGCCAAGTTTTGGTTTAACCGGCTGGATGTGGAAAATCATATGTTAGCCACACGCGGCAGAGACAAGATGATTGTAAAAAGACTCAACATGATACCTCTTGAATTCGTGATAAGAGGTTACTTCTATGGGAGTCTTGTAGACAGATACGTGAAGCATCCTGACCTGTTTCCGGGTTTGGGAAACTTCAAGCCAACACTTGCTTCAAAACTACCCCGGCCTTTATTCGATCCCACGACAAAATCTGATAAGCACGACGTTCCGATAACCGAGGACCAAATAGTAGCCCATGGAACGCTGTCCCGAAAAGAATTGGATTATATCAAAAAAACTTCGGTTAGTCTATACACGGAGATGAGTGATGTTGTCGGGCAGGCTGGATTTATTATTGCTGACACGAAATTCGAATTTGGTTTTGACACTTCTGGCAACCGAATCGTATTGGCTGATTCGCTGGGCCCAGATGAGTTCCGGCTATGGCCAAAGTCACATTACAAGCCTGGAAACATCCAAGAAAGCTACGATAAGCAAATACTCAGGGACTGGCTAATAAGTACAGGATTTAGAGACATCATCGACAAATATTCCAGAAGAGGGCAAAAACCCGTTGCTCCCCCCATACCAACCGAAATAGTTAGCCGTCTATCCAACAGATATATTTATGCTTACGAGAAAATATCCGGAACCAAGCTCGCGTCCATCCCTTAACTACGGTGGCTACATCCACTATTATAAATGTAAAAATCCTGCACATCGTAATCGCTAGACTTATTATTTGGCCAAACTTCGTCCATTCTCAAACACGGGTGAAGCAAATTTACTGCAGCGCAGGAATATACCAATATTGTAACATCCCAAATAAGGGTGCTCGTCTCATGGGCCCTTTTCGACTGCCTGTACGTTCAATTATTACTTGCAGTTCGAGTTATTCTTCCCCTTATTCCGCTGTTATTCTTAGCAGCCCCTTCGCTTCAGGGTTCCTAAGCTCCCTTACTATGCCGTCTGGTATATCTGCTGCAGCCTTGTCGCAAAACACCGATAGAGTCCGTGGACAACAGAAGCTGGATTTTCGGATGACTATATCCTTTGTATCCGAGGCCGTCAACTCGGAATCTCCTCTACCTGATATGACAAAAGACTTATTGTTTACAATTATCTCCATTTTTACTCTTGTATTCTTTTTTCGTAGCGCATGGCGCAACCGCTGATCGAGATGACCACAGCCTTTATTTGAACTGACACCAATAATGCAATCTCCCTTGGGTGAGAGGTCACCTTCGCGCGTAATCTCAATGCTTTTTTTGTGGTAAGACAGAACGTTATGGTGTCCTCGAAAAACCACTTCGTCTTGAACCAAGGTGCTAACTCACAATTGGTACAAATTAAACCTAACGAATTTACGCTAAGGTAAATTTAAATTGAAGAATACGAAGTAGTAAAAAATGAATTGTTACCAGCAGCGGCAGGATATGATAGAGCGATTACAGTCTTCTCACCCGATGGCAGGCTATACCAAGTAGAGTACGCTATTGAGACAGTAAGAAGAGGAACCTTAGCAATCGGAGTAAAAAGCAGAGATGGTGTTATCCTCGCGGTCGAAGAGAAGGCCCGCAAATTACAAATATCAAACGTGACGCAGAAAATATTTCAAGTCGACGATCATATTGGCGTGGCAGCAGCAGGCTACATACCTGATGCTAGGACGCAAGTTGACCATGCGAGGTTTTTTGCACAGAGTAATCGTCTTATTTACGATGAACCTGTAGATGTTGAAGGTGTAGCCAAGAATATAGCCGACATGGCCCAGCAATTTACTCAATATGCAGGAGTAAGGCCATTTGGAGTAGCCTTAATCCTAGCCGGAGTAGACAAGAGTGGAGCTTCCTTGTATTTAACCGACCCAAGTGGAACGTATATAGGATATGATGCAGTAGCTATAGGAGCTGGCAGTGATCAAGTCACGGAATTTCTAGAGAAACAATACCAGCTCGATGTACCAATGGATGATGCAGGCGCTTTGGCGATGCAGTCAATTTATCTGGTGAGCGAGGAAAAAACTGGAACCAGACATGTAAAAATGGCTGTTATCGACAATGAGACGAAGACAATGAGAAAGGTAGACGATAATGATATCGAAAGATACGCAAGCATGGCAAAAGATAAGGCTCCGAAAGCCTGACGGCCCAATACAGAATCTATGTCTGTCCAGATAGGAGCCCTCGCGCCAAGGGTTAAGGTGTCTGAATGGGTCCAAGGCAAGCCCATTGACACCACAAAAGAAAAGGGAAATGTCGTCGTAGTTGAGGTTTTTCAAGTAAACTGCCCTGGCTGCTTTCTTTATGGACTCCCAGAAGCTATTAACTTGTATAGACGCCACCAGGGGGATCCAATCACAATCTTTGGCCTAGCTACAGCTTTTGAAGACTACGACAAAAATACCCTTTCCAATTTGAAATTGTTGCTGTCAAAAGGAGAGGTTATCGGGGAAACCTTGAGAGCCTTACGAGAATATGGTCGGTTACTCCCGGGAAACAAATTGCCCTATTCTATTCCTTTTCCGGTTGCAATGGACATGGTTGTCAAGGAATCTGTCCCGGTGACCGACAGTAGAGTGGTTGACTTTATTGAGTCTAACGTAGAGGGCTACCGTTCTTACAATGAAAAAGACAAATCAGATATCTTCGACCGTGCCAGACAGTATTTGAATATGAAAAAATATTCCGCCAAGACATTCGAAGAATTCTCTCTTAGAGGAACGCCTTCTACCATAATCATAGACAAGAAAGGAAGATTGAGATACACGATGTTTGGTGCTAGTAACGACTTAGAAAAGGTGATTCAGAATTTGATGCAAGAATAATGCCAGATTCTGTTGATATTTCGGTCGCTATACCCGACTCGTGCTTATCGGACGAGCAGACCCTCCGCGGCAAAACCTTGAAGCTGAGCCAGATAGCTAGGGCATCTTCCATATTTAGGGTAAAAACCATATATTTATACCAGGACATAGAATTTAACGCTAAAAAGGCAGACAGAAAGTTAATCAAATTAATACTGAGATATCTAGACACACCACAATATCTACGAAAGATTTTGTTCCCACACATGGAGGAGCTCAAGTATGCGGGGATGCTTCCGCCTATAAGGGCTCCACATCACAAGGACTGGCAGGACGTTAAGACTGTGAAAGAAGGAGAAATAAGAGTCGGTGTTGTGGTAAGTGTCAAGGGCAAATTATTTGTTGACATGGGCCTAGGTCCCCTTATTCGTTTCGACGGCAACGCGCCAGTAGGGATGAAACTAAATTTAAGGATAAAGTCCTCCTTTCCTGACCTCCGAGCTGAGCAAATAAATGAAGAAGACATCGATCAGTATTGGGGCTTTAAAGTAAGCGATGTGAAGTCTTTACATGCCTTCCTCAGCCAGATCACAGACAGTATAGTAGTCATTACATCGAGACGAGGCGAATCACTGAAAACGAAAGAGTCCAGACTAATCCGTGAATTGGAATTTAAGAGGGCGATTTTGGTAGTCTTTGGATCGCCCAGACGAGGTGTACATGAGATTCTATCAAATGAGGGACACGATTCTAGTTCATACCCCTTTATAGTTAATATGTTCCCTTTTCAAGGAACGCGAACCGTGAGATTAGAAGAGGCGTTTTTAGGAACACTTGCAATTATTAACTATTATTTCTATTCATGAGTTCAGGGCATTTGCTACACTAGTTAGACAGGTTATAAATTTATTAACGGGAAACAGACAAGGGTGAACTATCGATGGGCCATCGAAAATATAGCGCACCTCGCCGAGGAAGCATCGCTTTTAGACCGCGATCTCGAGCCAAGAGCCTTGAAGCGAGGGTCAGGAACTGGCCCCATTTGAATGAAGAGAAGCCCAGCCTTATGGGATTCGCGGGTTTTAAAGCTGGCGGAATTAATATTATGACAGTCGACGATCGTGACAGGACGCCCAATTTTGGAAAGCAGTTTTTGAACCCCTCGACAGTTATTGCCACTCCACCAATTCGAGTTGTGGGAATCCGTGGATATACGGAAGATGTTGACGGGAGGCATGTAGGATTTGATGTATACTCCAGGGATGCTCCGAAAGAGCTTTCACGTAAGGTAGAAGTCAAATATAAAGAAGACCTATTTGCCAAGGCAGAAGCGAGTCTATCTTCCATACAGAGCATTATGGCAATCGCTACTGTCGTTCCTAGAGACGCGAATTTACCTCAAAAAAAACCGTTTGTCTTCGAAATAGCCGTTTCAGGTAATGACAATCAGAAAATATTCGAATATGTTAAAGGCTTATTCGGCAAAGAAATTCGAATTAGGGATGTTTTTCAGCTGGGACAGTATGTGGACGTACTGGGGATTACAAGGGGTAAAGGAGTAGAGGGACCCGTAACTCGATTCGGAGTCAAGCGGAAGCAACATAAATCCAGGAAGAGCGTCCGGGCGGTTGGAACATTGGGGCCTATTTCTCCTGCTGTTGTAATGTATACGGTCGCCCGACAGGGTCAAAGAGGATTCCACCAGAGAACCGAGTATAATAAACGAATTTTGTTAATGTCGTCCGCCGACAAGGATGATCAGACGTCCATTAATCCAAGTGGCGGATTCAAGCACTTTGGTCTCATTAGAGATGACTATGTTGTGCTGCGAGGCTCTGTGCCAGGTGTTCCGAAAAGAATAGTAAAACTCCGCCAGCCTATGAGGGAGACAAAAAGAAAGGTTATCGAGCCAAAAGTCGTAGAGGTAATGTCAGTATGAAAGGCGAGTTATCAGTGAGGTCTGTAGAGGGGATAGCCGAGAGTACTGTGCAATTACCCCAGGTTTTTCAAACCCCTTTCAGGCCTGAAGTAATCCATCGCGCCTATGTCAATTTGCTGTCGCACAAGTTTCAGAGGCAGGGTCGCTATCCGGCAGCGGGGGAATTGGTAAGTGCGGAATCTAGAAACACGGGCCTTGGAATCGCTAGGCTTGCAAGGATTCGCGGACAGGGATTTAGCAGGGCTGGCCAGGCGGCCGGAGTTGCGGGTGTCAGAGCCGGCAGAGTAGCACATCCTCCTGAATCATGGAAAGCCATCCGCAAAAAGATTAACAATAAAGAACGACATCTAGCGCTATCCTCTGCTATAGCAGCTACTGCTCGTAAGGACCTAATTGTAGGCAGAGGTCATCTAGTTGAAGGAATCTCCGATTTTCCAATTATAGCTTCTGATAGCATAGAATCAATTACCAAATCTCGAGATCTTCTTAAAGCCTTAGTAGCATTTGGGCTAGCCAAGGATCTTTCAAGAGCTAATACCTCGAAGTCCAAAGGTACTAAAAAAGGAAATCGAGTGAAGAACGCAGGAACCAGTGCGCTAATTGTCGTGAGGAAGGGTTCGAAGGCGTCCAGGCTAGCTAATTCTATCCCAGGCATCGATGTCAAGGACATTGAATCGTTGAGTGTACTGGATTTGGCTCCTGGATCAAAACCGATTAGATTGACCGTGTTTTCTAAGGGCTCCTTGGAGTACCTCCAAAAGACCAAAAAGGAAAAACATGATCAAGTAGTGGAGAGCGGCTAAAAAATGAAGGGGAAGAGAAAGAACCAGAACGCGATGTCAGCAGAAAAAGCAAGTAGCGTATTTATCCAGCCGTACGTAACGGAGAAGACATTCAACGTTATAGAGAAAGAGAATAAATTGACTTTCATCGTTTCTGAATCATCAACAAAAAGAGAAATCCTCGAAGCTATGAGATTGGTCTACGAAGCCGATACGAGCGAGGTAAATACGGCTAAGACAATTCGAGGGAAAAAGGCGATCATAAAGTTCAGAACTGAGGGAGGGGCGCGAGATCTTGCAACTCGTTTGGGGCTCGTGTAACGCTCGCTTTTTTCTAGTTAGATTTAAAAGGAGTACAGTAACTGGAGATAACTGATTCTGATTGGTACGCGAATTCAAATTCAAAGGTTATTCGTTGCAACAGTTGCAGTCATCTTCTATAGAATCCATATTACCCCTTCTCAATTCGCGGCAACGTAGATCGCTCGACAAGAGAGTTGACAAGTATATGAATGACGAGAAGAGAAAGCTGCGTGAAGAAATCAAGATGGCAAAAGAAGGTAAACTGAGAGGCCTTTTGAAAACGCATGTAAGAGATATGATTATTCTTCCTGACATGATAGGCCTTAGTATACAAGTTCATAATGGTAAGGATTTTTCAGCAGTTTCTATTCGACCGGAAATGGTTGGACACTACTTAGGCGAGTACGCTATCACGAATAAGAGAGTCCAGCATGGAGCACCGGGTGTGGGTTCGTCGAGATCTAGCTTGTATGTTCCATTAAAGTGAGTTCTATGGGTAAGTCTAGCTATGCATTTCAAGATTTTGACAAATCTAGGCACGTGAGGGCAAGGATAAAGGATAAAGACATCTCTCATAAACACTCAAGGGAAATCGCACTTGCTATAAAAGGAATGTCTCTTGAGAAATCAAGAGAGTTCCTCGAGCGTGTTTTATCAAAGGAGATAGCCGTTCCCTATAGAAGATACAATAACGAGGTTGCTCACAGGTCAAATATCCGCGACGGTTTTTTTGCCGGTAGATTTCCAAGGAAAGCTACGAAGGAATTTCTAAGGCTTCTCGACAATCTAGAATCTAATGCGGAGTATAAGGGAATGGATCTCGACAGGCTTACGATAACTAGTGCTGTTGTCCACAAAGGGAGAAAACTAGAGAGGTTTATGCCAAGGGCTATGGGAAGGTCGACTCCTAAAATAGACACTTTGGTGCAGGTCGAGTTGGTAGCCCAGGAGACAAGATAGGAAAATGAGCGCTGTAAAAAATGTTATAAAAAGCAATTATAGAAACATGGAACTGGACGAATTTTTGTCACAAACTCTAAAGGATGCAGGCTACGGATTTGCCGATGTACAAAAAACGCCCCTTGGGACTAGGATAACCTTGTACGTCACTCGGCCCGGGCTTGTGATCGGCCGTAAGGGAACAGGAATTAAGGATCTTACCACAAAACTTGAACAGAAGTTCGGGCTCAGTAGTCCGCAGATATCCGTTATGGAAGTTGCAGTTCCAGAACTGAATCCCAAAATAATGTGCAACAGAATAGCACAATTAATTGAGAGAGGCACAGCTTTTAGGCGAGCTGCTCTGTGGACCATTAACACAGTTATGAATGCGGGAGCTCTAGGTGTTGAGGTTTCTATAGCAGGAAAGCTCAGGAGCGAGCGAGCACATTTCGAGAAGCATTCTGCTGGAATAATCCCTAAAAGCGGAGATGTTGCATCAAGAGTGGTTAACACAGGGATAACACACGTATTGACTAAGATGGGCCTCATGGGTGTGCAGCTTCGCATCGCTTTGAAAAACGAGCTGCCTGAAGAGTTCGAGCTTACAGATGGCCAACAAAGCAAGGAAAGCGTGCTTTCCAGTCCGGAAACGGATTCCACTGCCCAGGAAGGGGTTCAGTCAACTGATAAGGTCTCTTCACCAGGGAAAGAACAACAGGAAAGAGCGATAACCGCAGAGGGAACCGCGCATGGCTAGGGTTAAGCTAAAAAACCTGCAGGAAATGAATCAGACTGATTTAGGGGAGAAGCTTTCGGAACTAAAATCGGAACTCCTCAAACTAAAATCGGAACGGGCAAAGGGTACTTTAAAAAAGCAGACCGGCAGTATCAGATGGGTCAGAAGGGATATTGCAAGGATATTAACCATCCTAGAGGAAAAGAGGAAGGGCTGAAATGTGATCAGGGCAGACACTATATTATCTCATGAAATAATTGGTCTGGATGTTCAAATTTTGGACAGTACTTCGCAAACATCCAGAAACATCAGCGGCAACATTATTGGCGAAACAAAGAACACCATTTTGGTCAGGACATCCAGGGGAACTAAAATAGTGCCGAAGAAGAGTGCTGCTACCATTAAGTTTGCACTCGAATCTGGCGCTTGCTTTATAAGTGGTTCTTCATTGATAGGAAGACCGGAGGATCGAATCTCAAGAAACCGATAGGTGATGAAGATGGTCAGGAATATTGGTATATCAGTCACTCCTCCACGAAAGACCTGTGCTGATCCCGAGTGTGTATTTCATGGGTCTCTTCCAGTCAGAGGCAAGTCTTTTGGCGGTCTCGTCGTAAGCTCGAAATCGAATAAGATGGTAGTGGTCGCGCGCGAATATCCCCACCCCGTTCCAAAATACAAGAGGTTGGAGAGAAGCCGATCCAAGGTGCATGCATATTTGCCCCCATGTATTAATGCTAAAGAGGGCCAGCAGGTAAGAATAGCAGAGTGCAGGCCGATTTCGAAGACTGTATCATTCACTGTTATCGAGGCAAGTGAGACAAATGGCGGCTAAGACAAGGGCCGTTTCTGCAAAAGGAGTAGAAGAATTTCGCCCCTATATTACCAAGGCGCTCCCAGTTACCGCCTCTCTCATATGCGCTGACAACACGGGAGCGAAGATCTTAAAGATAGCCATGGTCAATCGCTACAAGGGGAGACATTCAAGAATGCCCTCGGCTGCGGTTGGAGACTTTGTGACAGTGACTGTAAAGAAGGGTAAATCGGACCTTCGAAAACAGATCTTTGGAGCCGTAATCATAAGGCAAAAATATCCTCTTAGGAGGCTAAGTGGGCTGCGAGTTACTTTCGAGGACAACGCTGCTGTGCTGGTAACTCCTGAAGGAGAAATTAAAGGCACGGACATAAAGGGGCCCGTTGCCGCGGAGGCGGCTGAAAAATGGCCAAGAATAGCAAATCTGGCGTCAATAATAATATAGGTCTATAGCTATGTCAAAAATAAATCCAAAGTTAGTCCACGTTTCAAAGCACAGACGCGACGCGGCGATAGCCGCTCGTTTAGACAATAATCTACGTCAACAGTATAAGCTCAGATCATACCGGGTCATAAAAGGCGATACGGTTAGGGTTATGAGAGGAGAATACAGTGGAATAGAAGGGAAAGTTGAATCAGTCAGTACTTCGAGGGGAACACTGGCAATCGAAGGAATCCAAAGGGAAAAAGTACGCGGAGGAAATGTCAAGGTTAAAATTCACTCGTCGAATGTTACAATTTCAAATCTGAATTTGGATGACAAATATCGCCAAAACGCGCTGCAAGGTCGTACATCTAAGGATAGCTCCAGACCCATTATGAGTCCTATTAAGAATAGGAGCAAAAAACCAACGAAAAAGGAGAGGGGCAAAAAACCAACGAAAAAGGAGAGGGGCAAGTAATGGCAAAAAAGGGTGGAGGTACTAGACTCAAGAGACAAATGGCTCCGAATTTTTGGAAAATTGAGAGGAAGCATAGTAGATTTGTTCTCAAAGTCAGCCCTGGCCCCCACTCCAAGAGCACTGCCTATCCATTAGGAGTAGTCTTAAGAGACATCCTAAAGGTCTGCAAAACAATGCAAGAAGCGAAGAAAATTGTTACGAGCAGAAAGATTAAGGTTGACGGTCGAATATGTCCAGATGTGAATAGAGCAATAGGTTTGATGGATGTACTGGAGTTCGTTCCTACAGGTGAGGCATTTCGGTTTATTGCAAAAGATTCAGATGTTCTGCGACCAGTTATTATTCCACCTCAAGAAAAGGCATCAAAAATAGCCAAGGTTAGTAGTAAGGTTAAGATCAAGGGGGGCAAAGTTCAATATGGCTTCCATGATGGTAAGACGATTATTAGTGACGAAGTGATGAATGTTGGGGATAGTTGCGTTGTAAGCCTCCCTGAATTGAAAGTCTCAAGTCATATCAAATTCGAAAAAGGTTGTTCTGCACTGATTACAAGGGGCGAAAATGCAGGGGTGATTGGAAAGGTTGAAGATGTCCGAGAAGGTGTCTTCTCCCTTCCTAAACGAGCCCTTTTAACGTATGGCAACAAATCTGTGGAGCTACCTGTTGATATTGTAATCCCTGTGGGTTCCGGAGAACCTGCGATTAAGGTGAGTTAGAAATGAATTCTGAGACAAGCCATTCTCCGATGAAGAATATAGCTATTAGCAAGGTTGTCATAAATATTGGGGTCGGGCGTTCAGGCGAACCAGTCGAGAAGGCCAAAAGAGCCTTAAACATTCTGACTGGTCAGCAGCCAAAGGTTTGTGGAGCGAGGAATACCGTCAGAGACTTCGGAATCCACAAGGGGGAACCTATCGGGGCTATGGTAACGCTGAGAAGGGACAAAGCAGTCGATTTTTTAAAAAGAGTTATAGCAGCGAAGGGCAATATAATCAAAGCTTCATCGTTTGATGATTTCGGTAATTTATCCATAGGTATCCATGAACACATTGATATTCCAGGCACCAGGTACGACCCTGATATTGGCATCTTTGGAATGGATGTATGTATGGCTTTATCGAGGCCTGGCTACAGAATTTCTAGGAAAAGAAATAAATCTAGCATTGGAAAAAGCCATAGAATCAAAAGAGAAGATGCCATAAGTTTCTTGAAACAAACCTTTGGAGTTGAAGTAGCATAATGCCAAAACCTAGGGAATATAACTTGACGGGTAGGAAACAAGTAACACACGGAAAGGGAACTAGGTGGTGCAAAAGATGTGGTCAATACACTGCGTTAATACAAAAGTATAACTTGATGTTATGTAGACAGTGTTTCAGGGAAGTAGCTTCAAGTCTAGGTTTTATTAAATATCAATAGCGGTGATCTGATACTCAATGCCTGCGCTAAACGTTTTATCCAATCTGTTTACAACTCTTTACAATAACGAGACAAGGAGGAAAAAAGAGTGCATCGTAATTCCTGCTTCTAGATTTTCAAGCGATGTCCTGCGAACTATGCAGAAATATCGTTATATTGGAGAATTTGAGCAGGTTGACGATGCACGTGCTGGCAAATTTCGGATTCAGCTGTTGGCGAAGATTAGCAAGTGCGGAATTATAACACCTAGATTCAGCGTAAAGAAGGATGAATTTTTGGACTGGGAACGCCAATATCTTCCGGCCTACAGCATGGGGATATTGGTTGTTTCCACGAGTGAAGGAATAATGTCACATCATGAAGCACAGGAGAAAGGTCTCGGAGGTATTCTAATAGGTTATGTCTTCTAAAGAAAAAACTGAACTTCCGATCCCAGAAAAGGTCGATATAAAGAAACGAGATCATATGATAGTAGTCACCGGTAGCAAAGGAACTGTAAGCAAAGATATCCACAAATTGCCAGCAGAAATAACAGTGACGGACAAGACAGTAACAATAGAACCAACAGGAAAAAAAAAGAGGGACTTAGCTATAACCAATACGGCAAAAAGCATTATCGCTAACATGTTCAAAGGTGTTGAGAAAGGGTTTAGCTATAAGCTTAAAATAGTCTTTGCACACTTTCCAATTTCTGTCAAGGTCAAAGGCAAGGAGATACACGTCGAAAACTTTTTTGGTGAACGATCGGCTAGGATTTCACACATAGTGGGCGATACTACAAGTGTAAAGGTGATTGGCGACGACGTTGTCGTTGAAGGTCCAAGCCTTGAGGACGTGTCTCAAACAGCGGCCAATATTGAATCGTCGACAAGAGTGAAAGGAAAAGATCAAAGAGTGTTTTTGGATGGTTTGTATATCTATTCTAGGAGCGAGGGAGAGTAACAGCACGTGTTATCTCGAATTTTATACGATATTGATTCTAAGATATCAGCTCTGGCAGTTATCTGGGAGCAGAAACGTGAACACATCCTTATCTGCCCTATATTGTCCTACTGATTGTAGCAAGAGAACTAGCCAATGAAAGCGGTAATACTCGCAGGCGGATTAGGAAAGCGTTTGAGACCGCTAACTGACGAAAGGCCCAAACCCATGATAGAAGTCCTAGATCAGCCAATCATTGAATGGCAAATAAAATGGTTCAAGAAGTTCGGAATAAAGGAAATTGTAATTTGTGTAGGATACCTAAAGGAACACATTATTGACTACATCGGCAGTGGCAACAGGTTTGGAGTAAAAGTTGGTTACGCCGTAGAAGAAGAACCTCTGGGTACGGGCGGAGCGCTTAAGAATGCTCAAAGTCTCTTAGGGGGAGCAGAAAGTGAAGGTTTTTTCATGGTAAACGGAGACATATTGACAGACCTTGATCCAAATATCCTTCGCGACGCGGCGACGTCATCCGCCATAGCTGTTGTTCCGCTGAGAAGTCCGTTTGGCGTAATTGAACTAGACCAGAGCTCCAATATCATAGGATTTGTAGAAAAGCCACAGATTAAGGATAGATGGATTAACGCTGGGGTGTATTACTTCGGGTCGGATGTTTTTGGTTATCTTCCAGACAGTGGCAACATAGAGGTAACAGCCCTGCCGGTAATGATAAAGGACAAAAGAATCAAGGCAATACGATACGAGAGGTCCTTTTGGCGATCTATAGATTCTCATAAGGATATCGAAGAAGCAAGTAGAGAGATAAAGGGAAGCGACTTGCTATCATGACAATTGAGCGATTAGGCTATAGTCTAGGGATGCTAGCAGCCCCGGAAGAGATGTTGTGGGCGGGAAAGGAAGCCGACCGTAGCAAGAATACACATTCTCTTTGGGTACCAGAGTCTTGGGGACGTGAAGTATTCTCTTCGCTAGGGGCGCTATCTCAAGTAACTAAGAGGGCCAGGCTTGGAAGCTCTATAGCAAGTATATACTCAAGACCCCCTTCAACAATCGCTATGTCAGCCGCAACCCTGGATGTCTTTTCCAACAATAGAATGCTATTGGGACTAGGAGCAAGCACGCCTATTTTGGCTCAGAACTGGCATGGATCGAAGTTTGAATACCCCCTTCAAAGAATGAGAGAATATGTTGAATGTATTCGTCTCCTTCTTACAGGTGAGCCCGTTAATTACGAAGGAGAGATTTGCAGAATAAAGAACTTCAAGCTGGCATTTAAACCGAAACGGCAAACCGTTCCTATTTTCGTGGCAGCGGTTAATCCGAGGATGCTTTTCTTATCAACCTTAATAGCCGACGGGGTTCTGCTTTATCTCCGTCCTGAACACGAGCTGCGCAAGGTGGTGGCGACCCTACGGTCTAAACGTCCAGGAACAGATTTTGAAATTGCTTGTGTTTTTGTAACAGCCTTATCCGATAAGGATCCTCAAAAAGGAAGAGAAAAAGCGGCTAGAACTGTGGCATTTTATACCTCTGTTGGCAAGTATTACAACCGTTTTCTAGCCGAAAACGGATTTAGGAGGGAAGTACATGATATAACATATGAGTACCAAACTAGAGGATTGCGTGCCGCGAGCAAGTTGGTGACAGATAAGATGTTAGACTCCCTGGCTATCTGTGGAAGTCGTGAAGAATGCATGAAAAGTATCAGAAGGTTTATAGCTACTGGTATTACCTTGCCAATTGTACAGATAAACCCCTTAGACAACGATGCGGAAGGCTCAATAAGAGACGTTTTTACAGCTTTCAATGGAAATGCCTGAAGAAGTTGCTATTGTAGCTTCTGCAACCTCAAGGTTCACAAAGAAGGAGCCGTCTATATTTGGGCTGGCTTGTCATCCGGCTCTCAAAATCTTTCAAAAAACAAAGATTGACCGCTCTGAAGTCAATGCGGTTATACTTTCTACTTGTTCGATGCTTCAGTACGCTTCGAGCATAGTCTGTGAGATGCTGGGACTAAGACCGAATAAATCTTGTCGTATCGACAATCTCTGCAATTCGGGAACTTCAGCGATAATTTCCGCATTCTCTGAAGTAGCAGCAGGATTGAGCGATTGTTCTCTAGTCATTGGAGTTGAGGGTACAAATAACAATTCGGCCAAGAGACTTGAATGGGATTTGACTAGAGGTTTATTTAATCATCCGGTTCACTGGGCGTCATTATTTGCCCGCTCACATATGCGGAGATTCGGCACTACGGAGGAGCAAATGGCCTCAGTGGCGGTAAAAAATCGCATGAATTCGTCAAAAAATCCCCTTGCATTATTCAGGAATAAGATAACCCTAGAAGAAGTCATGAATTCAAAAAAAATATCTGATCCAATAAAGAAACTTGATTCTTCTTATGTCTGTTCAGGCTCTTCCGCTGTCATATTAGCTTCAAAGGAGAAGGCAAAGAAATTAACTGATAATCCCATTTGGATAAAAGGGATAGGCCAGAAAACAACTTGTGCAAGTCTGTCTAAATTACTGTCTGAAGATAACACCGGTTTGACATCGACTCAAGAAGCTGCCAGGCAAGCATATAAGATGTCTCGAATGAGACCGCAAGACATCGATGTCGCCGAATTACACGATGCATTTACTATTAACGAAATCATGGCATATGAGGACCTATTTTTTACCAAGAAGGGAGAAGGCGGAAAGTTCGTTACACAAGAGCAGTTATCAATTAATCCGCGCGGAGGCCTCCTAGGCTGCGGACACCCTATTGGATGCACGGGGGTGGCTCAAGCCGCAGAAATAGCAGCGCAACTAGCGGGACGAGCGGGAAGAACCCAAGTCAAAGGTTGCAGGACAGGACTGATCCACAATATGGCAGCTGCAGGGACTTCCTCTTCAGTACTGGTACTTGGGTGTTAGCCCAAAGATTGATTGTTGAGCAATTCATAAACGGCCTCAGAAAAAGGAGGTTTGCTCTTCCGTATTGTATCAAGTGCGACTTACCGGCCTGGCCCCCTGTTGACCGGTGTTATCACTGCATGTCTCGGGTAGGTTTAAGAGAAATTCGTGTCCCGGTGGGGCGTCTTCTTGAGTATACGACCGCTCGTAATATCTCCCCGCCAGTGGTATTTGGGATTGTTAGCATAGACGGAATCAAAGTAATCGGTTCATTGGATTCTTCTGTTTCGCCTCGTGTGGGGATTGATGTAAAAATGACAAATTGTGGAATTTCGTCTGATGGAACTCCTTTCTATGAATTCGGTAAATATGAAAAAAGAAAATAGAAGAAGCAAATTATAATAGTATTCTAATAGTTTCTGTGCTCTGAAGAACTCATATGGTGAATAGAATATATGTCAATGGCAGTTCAGTTAGATTACTATATGCTATGTCCTCAGACAGATTCGTAGACGACAGGCTACTTACGAGCAGAGACGCTCTCAATAAATCGCAGTTAAAGATAAAGTTGATCGATATTGATGGTAATGCAAGAGACTATTCTCAAAGATTTGGACAGAGAGTTTTGGTAAAAAAGGTATTAGTTACAATTAGATATATGGATACCGAACAGATAGAAGAAGTTGAACTGGACTTGGAGGAGTTGGAATCCAGGATAAAAAGAGAGAGGCTATTTTCTTCGTCGAACAGATGGGTGTCACCTAGTGAAATAAAGAACAACTATGTTATTTCGAGTCGTCATCTGGATCTACTTTCCGATGCAATAGCACTTGATATTATATCATTCTAATCATGTAAGTTAATTCTCGCGTCGGTATCAAAAGAACATTAGCTTCTCTGCCCCCAAAAATTTTAGGATATGGAGCGCCGCTGATCAGACTCGAACTGATGACCCACTGGTTAACAGCCAGTTAAGCTTCATAGTCTTGAGATAGGCAGGCTATGTATTTGCTCTACCATGCTGAGCTACAGCGGCGCACTATAGAAGGAATTCCTACGCAAAAATAAATGTTTAGCAGGATGCTATCTTCTGTTTGAGAAGTTAATTCAGGCTTTGCAAGACTGTTTCTGAATTCTTTATTGTTTCCGGAATTCTCCTCGAATTTACAAGACGGGGGATCCAAACGCCTCTTTGCTATCATCCTATAACAATTATGAAGCTTCCCAATTGTCGTAGAAGGCATAAATACATCAGCAGATCAACAATTTCTTATTTAGGCGAGGGAAACTCCCAAGGCTACTTGCGACCCTATTCGGAGTAGCATTTTCGAAAAAAGGCATTATTGCTAATACGCTAGTTCTGGACACCTTTTCAATTGTTTTCACTATTGCTTGCTTCTTAACAGGGCCTTCC
>OCZS010000041.1_pt1 | contig 36532 bp, 29 predicted proteins | sample 1539071 | NCBI WGS metagenome assembly OCZS01 (sample SAMEA3113584, study PRJEB22503) | soil metagenome
AGCGCCAGCGGCAGCTCGCCCCACCGGCGCCCGAGGCGGTCGAGCTCGACACGCGCCTCCGGTGACACGACGTCGACGGACACCGCCCCGGGGACAGACGGCACCGCCGGGGCAGGTGAACCTGCCCCGGCGGTGTCGTTCGTGGAGTCCTCGGTCACTCGCGCAGTCGCGCGAAGAGTCGGAGGAACTCGATGTAGAGCCAGACGAGCGTGACGATGAGGCCGTGCGCGAGCAGCCAGGAGTACTTCTGCGGGGCACCGCTGCGGATGGCCTGCTCGATCGAGTCGAAGTCCAGCGCCAGGGTGAAGGAGGCGAGACCGACGGCGAAGAGCGAGATGCCGATCCCGAGGGCACCGCTGCCGCCGAAGCCGAACGCCGTGTCGGTGACCACTGCGAAGATGAAGTTCACGACCGCGAAGATCGCGTAACCGAAGATCATCATCGTCATGACCCGGCGGAACCTCGCCGTGACCTTGATGAGCCCGAACCGGTAGGCGAGGAACATGCCGGCGAAGGTGGACAGTGTCGCAAGGACGGCCTGACCGACGATGCCGGGATACGCCTCGTTGAAGTACTGGCTGACGGCCCCCATGAAGAGGCCCTCGACGACGGCGTAGAGCAGGATGAGTGGAACACTGAGCGTCTTCCTGAACGCGATGACGAGGCCGAGCACCAGCGTGGCGATCATGCCGCCGAACCACAGGGCCATGCCGAGGTCCGGGTTGGCTTCTGCGACCGTCCAGCCGACAGCGCCCGTGACGAGGACGATCGCGAAGAGGGCGAGCGTCTTCATGATGACGTCGTCCATCGTGACCCGGCGGGTCTCGACCGGGCCCGCGGTCGGCTGGTTGTACAGGTCCTGGAGCTGCTGGGCGGTCATGCCCGCGGTCGCCGCCGAGGCCGCCGAGGCCGACTGCGTCGCACCGGTGGGCTGGCCGCCGAAGCCGGCGTAGCCGCTCTGGGCGTCCTTCTCGATCCGGTTGAAGGCCGGGTTGCTGGCCATCGTTCCTCCGTGATGGTCAAAGGCGGTGACGCTCACCGCTCGTGTCATCAGAGTAGACGTCCAGGAGGGGTCCCGATGTTCCCGACGGGCCGCGCTGTGGAGGGTCGGCACCCCCTCGCGCCGGCTTCCCGAGCGACCCCCGTGCTGGCGGCGTCGGCCGCGCCCCCGACGGGAGTCGAACCCGCACCTGTGGCGATTTTAAGTCGCCTGCCTCTGCCAGTTGGGCCACGGGGGCGAGGCCACTGTATGCCGGGGCCGGCAAGCAGGCACGCGCCCGCAGAGCGGTGCATCAGGTCAGCGAGAGGGCGATCCCGTCGAGGATGTCCCGCTCGGAGGTCACGACCTCGGCCCCCGGCGAGCGGTCCAGCGCGCGAGCGAGCACCTCGGACCACACCAGCGCACCGGCGCCGATGACGTCGACGCGTCCCGGGTGGACGTAGGGCAACGCGGACCGCTGGGTCCGGCTCATGGCCAGCAGCTCCCGGCAGGCCGCGAAGTGTTCGGCGGCCGGGCGCCGGGCGAGGTGCACGGCATTCGAGTCGTATGCCGGAAGCCGCAGCACGTGCGCCGTGACGGTCGTGATGGTGCCGGCGACCCCGACCACGGCACCCAGGCCGGTGAGGTCGACCCGCTCTTCCACGGCGTCGAGCGCCGCCGCGATGTCACGGCGGGCCTCGTCGACCTCGACCTGCAGCGGGGGGTCCGACCTCAGGTGACGCTCGGTCATCCGCACCGAGCCGACGTCGACGGAGCGCTCCGCGACCACGTCGGTCGTGCCGCGGACGAGCTCGGTGGAGCCGCCGCCGATGTCGACGACGACGTAGGGTCCCGCGACCCCGAGCGACTGCACGTCGGCCGTCGCACCGACGAAGGACAGGCGCGCCTCGACGTCGCCGGCGACGACCTCGACGGCCACGTCGAGGCCGAACTCGTGGAAGGTGACATGGACGGCATCGACGAAGGCGGCGGCGTTGCGGGCGTCGCGGGACGCGGACGTCGCCACGAAACGCACCCGCTCAGCTCCGAGCGCCCGGCACTGCTCTGCGTAGTCACGCGTGGCGGCCAGCGTGCGCTGCAGCGCCTCCGGGGCGATCACCCCGGTGCGGTCGATGTCCTGACCCAGCCGGACGATCTCCATCCGGCGGACGACGTCGGTCAACCGGCCGTCGTCCGCCAGGTCCGCGACCAGCAGCCGGATCGAGTTCGTGCCGCAGTCGACGGAGGCCACTCTGCGGGTCTCGGCGGCACTCACGGGTCCTCCCGCGATCCGGACGACGCGTCGAGCGGTGCGCCGGCCTGGGCCGAGCACGGGTTCCCCTGCCACCACGGCTCCAGCATGGCGAGCGCCTCGTCGCCCAGGGGGTTGACCCCGGGCCCGGCACCCAGGGAGTGCGCGACGAGCACGTGGAGGCACTTGACCCGCGACGGCATCCCACCGGCCGACACCCCGGCGATCTCGGGGACGTCCCCGAGCTGCGACCGCCGCCTGAGGTAGTCCTCGTGGGCCCCGGCATACCGTGTCGCGAGATCGCGGTCGGTTGCCAGCCGTTCGGTCATCGCTCGCATGACGCCCTGGCTCTCGAGTGTCGACAGCGCCGCCGTGAGCCGAGGGCAGGTGGCGTAGAACGACGTCGGGAACGGGGTGCCGTCAGGGAGACGCGGATGGGTGCGGACGACGTCCGGCTCGCCGCACGGGCACCGGTGGGCGACCTCGGCCACCCCGCGCGCCTCGCGTCCGAGCTGCCGGGAGACCGCCTCCGTGTCGGCCCGCGCGACCGGCGGCAGGTCGGTGCGGTGGGTCATCGGCGCGCCGCGGGTGCGTCGGCGGTCCTGGTCGACTCCCAGACGGTCGCGTACCACGCGAGGTCGCGGTCGGGCTTGGCCACCTCGGGCACCGGGTCGGTCGTACCGGTCGCCGGCGCGGCGTCGAGCACGGTGTACGACCGCTCCCCCGGCTTGACGAACTTGAGCCGTTCCCTGGCCTGCTGCTCCACGTATGCCGGGTCACGCCATCGCTCGCGCTCCGCCTCGAGCGCGGCCACGTCCTGCTCCTGCTCGGCCACCGTGTCCCGGAGCGCCGCGATGTCGCTGCGCTGGCCGAGGTAGGCGGCCACCGTCGACCCGAGGAGCACGGACAGGAAGGCGAGGATCGCGACGAGCACGAGTCCTCGGCGGGCGCGGTGGTTCCGGGCGGCGACGGTCAGCCGACCCCTCCAGCCGCCGTCCACCGCGGCAGCAGGAGCAGCGGGGCGGGTCGATGCGCGCGGGCGCCCCGTGGTCGACCGTCGCGGAGGCCGCGACGCCGGACCGCGTGCGCGCCCGGTGGACATCGGTCGGGTCAGCCCTGCTGCCGGCGGGCGAAGCGTGGGAAGGCGGCGGCACCGGCATACACGGCGGCGTCGTCCAGCTCCTCCTCGATCCGCAGCAGCTGGTTGTACTTGGCGACGCGCTCGGACCGGGCGGGTGCGCCGGTCTTGATCTGGCCGCAGTTCGTGGCCACGGCGAGGTCGGCGATCGTCGTGTCCTCGGTCTCACCGGAGCGGTGGCTCATCATGCAGCGGTAGCCGTTGCGGTGGGCCAGGTCGACCGCGTCCAGCGTCTCGGTGAGGGAGCCGATCTGGTTGACCTTGACGAGCAACGCGTTGGCCGTGCCCGACTCGATGCCGCGCGTCAGCCGCTCGGGGTTCGTGACGAAGAGGTCGTCGCCGACGAGCTGGACGTCGTCGCCGAGGCGGTCCGTCATCGTCTTCCAGCCGTCCCAGTCCGACTCGTCGAGGGGGTCCTCGATGGAGACGAGCGGGTACGACGCGACGAGGTCGGCGTAGTAGTCGATCATCTCGGCCGAGGTCTTGCGGCCCCCCTCGAAGGCGTAGGACCCGTCCTCGTGGAACTCCGAGGCAGCGACATCCAGGGCGAGGCCGATCTGCTCGCCCGCGGTGTACCCCGCCCTCTCGATGGCCTCGAGGATGAGGTCGAGGGCGGCCCGGTTGGAGTCGAGGTTGGGCGCGAAGCCACCCTCGTCGCCGAGTCCGGTGGCCAGGCCCTTCTCCTTGAGCACGCCCTTGAGCGCGTGGTAGATCTCGGTGCCCCAGCGCAGCGCCTCGCGGAAGGAGTCGGCACCGATCGGCGCGATCATGAACTCCTGGATGTCGACGTTGGAGTCGGCGTGGCTGCCGCCGTTGAGGATGTTCATCATCGGCACGGGCAGGAGGTGCGCGTTGGGCCCGCCGACGTAGCGGAACAGCGGCAGGTCGGCCGAGTCCGCGGCGGCGCGCGCGACGGCGAGCGAGACCCCGAGGATGGCGTTGGCGCCGATCTTCTCCTTGGTGGCGCTGCCGTCGATGGCGAGCATCTCGGCGTCGACGAGCCGCTGCTCGCTCGCCTCGAAGCCGAGGAGCTTGGGCCCGAGCTCGTCGATGACGGCGTCGACGGCCTTCTCGACGCCCTTCCCGAGGTAGCGGCCCTTGTCCCCGTCGCGCCGCTCCACGGCCTCGAAGGCGCCGGTCGACGCACCGCTCGGAACCGCCGCGCGGGCGAGGGTGCCGTCGTCGAGGGCGACCTCGACCTCGACCGTGGGGTTGCCGCGCGAGTCGAGGATCTCGCGAGCGCCTACTGCCTCGATGCTGGCCACGCCGTGCTCCTGGTGTTGGGCGGAAGGGTGCGGCTCCGAGCCTAGTGCCCGCGGCCCGGCATCCCCCCGACCGACCCGCACCGGTGACGCCCGCCCGACATCGTCTGTCAGATCGCCGGTCTGGCGGCCCGAACGCGGCGTGTCGCGACACGGCCACAGACGACGTCGGGGAGGTCGGGTCAGGGGCGAGCGGCGTGGGCGACCGCGATCGCGGTGCCGACGCGGGCGTTGTGCCGGACGAGGGCGAGGTTGGTCTCCAGGGAGCGGCCGTCGGAGAGCTCGACGATCCGGCCGAGGAGGTAGGGGGTGATGTCCTTGCCGCGGATGCCGCGCTCGTCGCAGTCCGCGAGCGCTCGGTCGATCACCGCGTCGATCTCGTCGCGGGGCATCTCCTCGTCGGCGGGCACCGGGTTGGCGACGGCGATGCCGCTGCCCAGGCCGAGGTCCCACGTGGCTCGCATGAGCGCCGCGACCTCCTCGGGCGTGTCCAGCCGCATCGGCGCCGGGACGCCGCTGGAGCGCGAGTAGAACGAGGGGAACTCGTCGGTGCCGTACCCCACGACCGGCACGCCGAGTGTCTCGAGGACCTCGAGGGTGCGGGCGATGTCGAGGATCGACTTCACCCCGGCCGAGACCACGGCGACCTCGGTGCGCGAGAGCTCGGTGAGGTCGGCGGACACGTCCATCGACACCTCTGCGCCCCGGTGCACGCCGCCGAGACCGCCGGTGACGAAGACGCGGATGCCGGCCAGCCCGGCGATCCGCATCGTGCTCGCGACGGTGGTCGCACCGTGCGATCGGGTGGCGACGACGTACGGCAGGTCACGCACGCTGACCTTCCGGACCTCCGCGTGGGACCCCAGGAGCTCGAGCTCGTCGTCGGCCAGGCCGACGGTGGGCTGTCCCTCCAGGACGGCGATCGTGGCGGGGACCGCGCCCCCGGTCCGCACGATCTGCTCCACCTCGCGGGCCATCGCGACGTTGTGGGGGTAGGGCATCCCGTGGCTGATGATCGTGGACTCCAGCGCGACGACCGGCGTGCCCACGGCGAGCGCCTCGGCGACCTCGGTGGCGATGCGCAGCATCGGGTGGGGCGGGCGTGCGGTGGTGGTCATCGGACGAGCTCCTCGGTGGGGGGGTGGCTGGCGGTGAGCCGGGCGGTGACGAGCGCCTCGGTGAGGTCGGCGCGGACGGTGTCGGGCGACGCGCAGGTGAGGGCGGCGAGCACCTGCCCGTAGCGGGCCGCCTCCACGACGTCGGCGCCGTCGAGCAGGGCGTGGACGTAGCCCGCGGTCATCGAGTCACCCGCGCCTGTGACGTCGGCGACCTCCACCGGCGGGGCGCCGACGAGGACCACCCGCGACACGTCGACGCGCGCTCGGGTCGACAGCAGGCTCCCCCGCCTCCCTCGCCGGACCCACACGTGCTCGACGCCCCGCTCGTGCAGGCGCCGGGCCGCGCGCACGACGTCGTCGACGGTGTCCGCCAGGTGGGCGCCGACGAGTGCGGCCAGCTCGTCGACGTTGGGTGTCACGGTGTGGACCGGTTGTCCGTCATCCAGCACCGCAGCGAGCCCGGTCGCCTTCGCCACGCTGACCGGTTCGAGGACCACTGGCACCCCCGCCGCCGCGGCTGCTGCCACCACCCATCGGACGACCTCGGTGTCGAGGTTGGCGTCGGCCACCACGGCACCGGATGTCGCGAGCAGGCCCGGCAGCGCGGCGAGGTCCACCACCGCGAGCTCGTCGGTGGCACGCATGTCCGCGACCGCGACGAGCAGGTCGCCATCGTCGTCGAGCACGGCCGCGTACGTGCCGGTCGGGTGGCTCGAGATGACGACGTGCCGGCAGTCGACGCCTGCGGCTGCCGTGCGGCCCAGGACGCTTTCGCCCGCGATGTCGTCGCCGACCGCGGTCAGGAGCACCGTCGCCCTCCCGAGCCTCGCGAGGTTCTCTGCGATGTTCCGACCGACGCCGCCGGGCGTCCACGAGGCGCTGCCGGGGTTGCTCGTGCCCAGCACGGGCGTCCCGGTTGTGCGCAGCTTGGTGTCCAGCACCGCGCCGCCGACGACGAGGACACGGGCGGGATGGTCGGGCACCGCAGCAGACTAGAGGAGCGGGTGCGTCACGGAGCGGAGGAAGCCGGACGCCGAGAGGCCGGCACGCCCTGCGGCGTGCCGGCCTCTGGTGGTGCGGTGTGGACGCCGGTCACGCCGGCGTGAGACCCCGGTGGTTCCTGCGTGAGGCGACGGCCACGCCGGCTCCCACGAGCGCAGCTCCGGCGAGGACGCCGGCACCGACCTGGAGGTACTCGATGGTGTCGTTCTCGATGCGGACGACCGTGGGCGTGGACGGCTTGGTCGCGCCCTGCGGGGAGCTCCCCTGCGGGAGAGTGGAGACCTCAGTGGAGTACGTGAAGCCGCCCAGCTGGCGCTCGCGGTCCATACCGCCTGAGACTCCCTCGCGCCGCAAGCGGTGGAGGCCGTTGACGCCTCCGTTGCCTTCCGTCGTGTCAGCCATGACACCCTCGCGCTGGAAGCGGTCGAGGCCGTGGATGGAACCACCGGTGGCAGTGGTGGCTTGGGTGCCGGCGGTGTCGGGGCCCGCCTCCTGGCCCGCCATGGCCGGGGCAGCCAGCACGACGCCGAGGAGGGCGGTGGCGCCGAGCGCAGAGCCGGTGCGGCGAAGAATGGTGGTGTGCGACATGTGGATCGTTCTCCTTGGTGCTCCGGGGCTGGAGTGGTGATGTAGGTCCGGATCCGAACGGGTCCGATGCCAAGAAGAGGCGCGACCCCCAACCCTGATACGTCCGACGCGAGGAGCGCGCAGGACGACGACACGACCGGCACGGGGGGGCGAGCCCTGCTGAGCCGGGAGCTAGCTGCTGGACGAGTCCTCTGCGCCGCTTCGCCCTGCCTCCGCGGCGAGACCTCGCAGGGCCGCGCGGACTCGCTCCTCGGCCGTCGCGAGTTCGGCCCTGGTCGTCGCCACCGCCTCCAGGGTCGACGGCGTCGGCGCGAGGCCTCGCCGCCTGACCCGGGCAAGGACCTTCTCCGCGGCGAGCTCTCCGGGCAGCGAGTCGGGGATGCCGTGCAGGAGGTCAGCGGTGTCGTCGCCGTCGGCACCGGTTCCCCTCTCCTCGGCCTTGATGCGTTCCCAGGCCTGCTCGACCTCAGCGGGGGTCGTCGCATCGCCGTCGCCGAACACGTGCGGGTGGCGACGGACGAGCTTCTCGACGAGGAGCCCGGCGACCGTGTCGATGTCGAATGCCTCGTCGTCGGACTCCTCCGCGACCCGGGCGTGGAAGACCACCTGGAGGAGGACGTCACCGAGCTCCTCCGCGAGGTGGGCGCGGTCACCGGTCGCGATGGCGTGCTCGACCTCGTGGGCCTCCTCCACGAGGTAGGGCGCCAGGCTCTCGTGCGTCTGCTCGGCGTCCCACGGGCAGCCGCCCGGCGAGCGCAGCCGGTCCAGCGTCGCGACGACGTCGAGGAGGCGGCCACCCTGCACGTCCCATGACCCGACGACCACCTCGACGTCCGGCGGCGCCTCGAGGCGTGACACCTCTGCAGCGACCGCGTCGGCGAGGCCGGGATCGCCGTCGGACGACCCGAGCCACAGGACAGGGGCGGCGGTGGCGAGGTCGACGAGACGGCGGGCGAGCTCCGGTGGTGAGGCGTCGCCGACCTCCTCGACGCTGAACCCGGACTCGTCGAGCGCCTCGACGAGCGGGTCGTCGAGGGTGCGCGCGAGGCGGACGCTCGAGGACCTCACCGCTTCCCAGGCGGAATGCGACAGGAGCCCCGGTGCGACGCGGGGCGAGGTGAGGAGCAGTCCCAGGCGGCCGACGCTCACCTGCGCGACGGTCACTGGCCGGCGTCGAACGCCTCGACCCACGAGGGCTGCCCGAGCTGGATCGACGCGGTGTCCGGGTCGAAGGCCCCGTAGCGGGGGTTGACCTCGACGTCCTGCGAGCGGAGCTGCTCGGTCAGGGCCTGGCCGTCGGACTCGGTCAGCGAGCCGGACTGTTGGGCGGCGGAGATCGCCGAGGCGAGCTTGATGACCTGGAGCGTGCCGTCGCTCGGCTCGGCGACCCCCCGGTCCGCTGCCTCACGGGAGGCGACCGAGTCCGACACGACGACGCCCTTGCCCGCGAGGTAGTCGAGGACGACAGGGGCCTGGACGAGCGCGGTGAGGGTCCCGCTGGGGGTGAGCTGGTCCTGGAGCAGCGCCGGGTCCATCCCGTTGATCTCGGACATCGCCGCCTGGAGGTCCGTCTCGCGGATGACGGTTCCGTCGACCACGGCGGCGCGGTCCGCGGTGGTCGAGCCGCAGCCGGTCGCGACGAGCGCGGTGCCGAGGGCCAGGACCGCGACGGATCGGCGGACGGTGGGGGTCACGTGCTGTCCTTTCGAGGTCGGTCCCGCTAGGCGCGGGCGGTGGCCACCCGGGCGGCCTGCCCCACATTGTCCATGACGACCGACCGGATGACGTCACCAGCCCAGCTGAGGACCTCACGGTCGCGCAGCGGTCGTCCCCCCACGCGTGCCGTCATCGGCTTGGGCACGAGGACCGTGCCCAGCGACGCCTTGACGATCGACCCGGGGTGAAGGCGCTGGAGACGCAGCTGCTGGCTCTCACGGAGCTCGACCGGACCGAACCGGACGTGGTTCCCCTGGACGCTGATGTCGGCGACTCCCCCGGCTCGCGCCACCGTGCGCAGCCGCGCCACCTCGAGGAGGTTGCGCACGGCCTCGGGGGGAGCGCCGTAGCGGTCGACGAGCTCCGCCTCGATGTCGGCGAGCTGGACCTCGTCGACGACCGCGGCGAGCTTCTTGTACATCTCCAGGCGCAGCCGCTCGTGGGGGACGTAGTCGTGCGGCAGGTGCGCGTCGACCGGGAGCTCGATCCTGATCTCCGTGGGGCTCTCGTCGGTGTCGCCGCGGAAGTCGGCGACGGCCTCCCCGACGAGACGGACGTAGAGGTCGAAGCCCACACCGGCGATGTGGCCCGACTGCTCGCCACCGAGGAGGTTGCCGGCGCCACGGATCTCGAGGTCCTTCATCGCGACGTGCATCCCGGACCCGAGGTCGGTGTGGCTGGCGATCGTCTGGAGCCGGTCCAGGGCGGTCTCGGTGAGCGGAGCCTCCGGAGGGTAGAGGAAGTAGGAGTACGCCCGCTCACGGCCGCGTCCGACCCGCCCTCGCAGCTGGTGGAGCTGGGAGAGGCCGAGGCGGTCCGATCGCTCGACGATGAGGGTGTTGGCGTTCGAGATGTCCAGGCCGGTCTCCACGATGGTCGTGCACACGAGGACGTCGAAACGCTTCTCCCAGAAGTCGAGGACCACCTGCTCCAGACGGTGCTCGCCCATCTTCCCGTGGGCCACGGCGATCCGGGCCTCCGGGATGAGCTGCCGGATCCGCGCGGCGGCCTTCTCGATCGTCGACACCTTGTTGTGCACGAAGAAGACCTGCCCCTCCCGCATGAGCTCACGGCGGATGGCGGCCGTGAGCGTCTTCTCGTCGTAGGAGCCGACGTAGGTGAGCACCGGGTGGCGCTCCTCCGGCGGCGTCTGCAGGGTCGACATCTCGCGGATGCCGGTCACCGCCATCTCCAGCGTGCGCGGGATCGGCGTGGCCGACATGGCAAGGACGTCGACGGAGGTGCGCAGCGCCTTGAGCTGCTCCTTGTGCTCGACGCCGAAGCGCTGCTCCTCGTCGATGACGACGAGGCCGAGGTCCTTGAACCGGACCTCCCCCGACAGGATGCGGTGGGTGCCGATGACGACGTCGACCGATCCTGCAGCCAGACCGTCGAGCACCGCCTTCGCCTGGCGGTCGCTCTGGAAGCGGGACAGCGCGCGGACGACGACGGGGAACCCGGCATACCGCTCGGTGAAGGTGTTGACGTGCTGCTGCACGAGCAGGGTCGTCGGGCACAGGATGGCGACCTGCTTGCCGTCCTGGACCGCCTTGAACGCCGCCCGGACCGCGATCTCGGTCTTGCCGTACCCCACGTCGCCACAGACGAGTCGGTCCATCGGCACGGGCCGCTCCATGTCGGCCTTGACCTCGTCGATCGTGCTCAGCTGGTCGGGGGTCTCGACGTGGGCGAAGGCGTCCTCGAGCTCTCGCTGCCACGGGGTGTCTGGTCCGAAGGCGTGCCCGGCCGTGGCCATGCGGGCCGAGTACAGACGAATGAGCTCGGCGGCGATCTGCCGGACGTAGCGGCGGGCGCGGCTCTTCGTCTGGTGCCAGTCCGAGCCCCCCATCCTGTGGAGGCTCGGTTGCTCCCCGCCCACGTAGCGGGTGACCTGGTCGAGCTGGTCGGTCGGCACGTAGAGCCGGTCGCCGGGCTGCCCCCGTTTGGACGGGGCGTACTCGAGCACGAGGTACTCACGGGTGGCGCCGGCGACCGTGCGCTGCACCATCTCGACGAACCGCCCCACGCCGTGCTGCTCGTGGACGACGAAGTCACCCGGCCGCAGCTGGAGGGGGTCCACCTGGTTGCGCCGCCGAGACGGCATCCGACGCATGTCCTTGGTCGACGTCCCCGACCCGCCCGCCGAGCCGGTGAGGTCGCTCTCGGTGATGACGGCGAGCCGCTCCGCGGGCACGAGGAAGCCCGGGCCGGCAGCGCCGGTCGTCACCGTCACGACGCCGGGACGGGGGTCCGCCTCCTCCGTGTCGAGGCGGTGTGGAACGTCGTGCTCGGCGAGCACCTCGGCGACGCGCTTGGCCAGCCCGGGGCCTTCCGTGGCCGCGACCACGGACCAGTGGTCGGCGACGAGCCGCCGCAGCTCGGCGACCGCCTCCTCGGTGTCGCCCCGGAAGGTCGGTGAGGGCGCGAGGCCGAGGTCGATGGTCTCGCCCTCCTCGTCCCCGGCGAAGGGTGTGAGGTCGAGCCAGCGGACGCCGAGCTCTCGTGCCTGCGCCCGCACCTCGGCCAGGGTCCGGAAGGACGCGGTGCCCAACACCGCCTGGAGGTCGATCGGCACGCTGTTGCCGCTGGCGGCGTTCGCCCACCCGGCGTCGAGGAACTCCTGGCTCGTCGCCACGAGGTCGTGGGCACGGGTGCGGATCCGCTCGGGGTCGCAGGCGACGAGCACCGCGTCGTTCGGCAGGACGTCCAGCAGGGTCTCCATGCCGTCGACCAAGGCCGGGGCGAGGGACTCCATGCCTTCGACCGCGATGCCCTGGGCCAGCTTCTCCAGCAGGTCGGCCGCGCCGGGAAGGTGGTCGGCGAGGGCTGCGGCCCGCTGGCGCACGACCTCCGTCAGGAGCAGCTCGCGACACGGTGGTGCCCACAGCCCGTGCTCGGCGATCTGGAGTGAGCGCTGGTCGGCCACCGTGAACCAGCGGATCTCCTCGACGGTGTCCCCCCAGAACTCCACCCGCAACGGGTGCTCCTCGGTGGGCGGGAAGACGTCGAGGATGCCGCCGCGCACGGCGAACTCGCCGCGCCGCTCGACGAGGTCCGTGCGCGAGTACGCGGCCGCGGCGAGGTCCTCGACGACACGTTCGAGCGGCACGTCGTCCCCGGCCGACAGGGCGACCGGCCGCAGGTCGCCCAGGCCCTTGGAGATCGGCTGGAGGAGGGCGCGAACCGGGGCCACGACGACCACCAAGGGACCGTGGGACTCGTCACCCGCGTCCGGGTGGGCCAGTCGGCGGAGCACGGACAGGCGCTGCCCCACGGTGTCGCTGCGCGGGCTCAGCCGCTCGTGCGGCAGGGTCTCCCAGGAGGGGAAGAGGCCGACCACACCCGGGCCGAGGCTCGACTCCAGGGCCGCCTGGAGGTCCTCCGCCTCACGTCCTGTCGCGGTGACCGCGAGCACCGGGACACCGCCCGGTGGAGGCGCCAGCGCGGAGACGACGAGGTGCCGAGCGCCCGGGGGCGCGGCGGCAGTCACCTCGGCGCCGGGGACGGCCAGGTCTTCCCGCAGGCGGGAGGTGCCGGCGAGCGCGGAGACGCGCGCCCGCAGGGCGGAGAGCGACGGCATTCCGGCGATTCTAGTCGTGGGCACCGACCCTCCCTGCACACCGCAACCTGCGGCGGAGGCCAGACCTGCCGACGTCCGCCGCCGCCGGCTCGTGCCCTGCTGCTACGGCGAGACCACCCTCAGCGCATCGACGGAGAAGACCACGGGGCCGTTCGTGACGCTCCCGGAGAGGTAGGAGTAGAGACCCACCGCCCCCGGGGCCTGGAGCGCGGCGGTGGAGTCGGTGCCGCTGGTGCTCCACGCCGTCGGCTCGGTCGTCCCTGCCTTCCACACCTTGGCCCGGACCGTCGTCGGGTTCGTTCCGGTGACGGAGAGCCGCACCTCCAACCGGTCGCCCACCGCGTACGCGAGCCCGGTGACCCGGCCGCCGGACACCAGCGTCTCGGTGCCGCCCGCCATCCGTGCCACCCACAGCGAGACGGTCCCGTTTGAGGCCAGGTGCAGCTTCGCCCGGTAGTCGGTCGTCGAGCTCACCCGCCGCCCGAGGACGCTGACGTACTGGCCACCACCGGTGGGCGCCTTGTCGGTCGCCACGGACACCCGTACGTCGGCGTTCGAGGTGGACAGGGACGGCAGGGAGGCGGTGTACCCGTTGCCGGCGTTGAGCAGAAGTCGGCCCTGACCGGAGGAGACGGACCACCGGTCGGCCGGGCCGCCGAGCGTCCACGCGCCACCGGCGTCCGCGGTGCCCCAGCCGTTCGCGACCGTGCGCTCGAAGTCGTCCGCGGCCAGCACCGGGTCACGAACGGTCACGGACCGCGTGGTCGTGCCAGTGGCGCCCTTGTCGTCCGTCACCGTGAGCGTGATGGTGTAGGTGCCCACCGCGTAGGCGTGGCTCGTGGTCACGCCCGTTCCCGATCCACCGTCACCGAAGTCCCACGCATAGGACGCGACGGTCCCGTCCGGGTCGCTCGACGCCGAGGCGTCGACCGCCACCGAGGTCCCCGACACGGCCGCGGTGAACGAGGCCGTCGGGGACTCGTTGGCTGGCGGCACGACGGTCACCGACGCGGTCGTCGTCGCCCTGGCACCGGCGTCGTCCGTGACGGTGAGCGTCACGGGGTAGGTCCCGGCGGCGGCATACGTGTGGGATGCCGTGCCACCTGTCGCGGTGCTCCCGTCTCCGAGGGTCCACGCGTAGGACGCGATGGAGCCGTCCGGGTCGCTCGACCCACGCCCGTCCACCGAGACCGTGAGACCCGACTCCGTGTGGGTCAGGCGGGCGGTCGGCGGCTCGTTGGCGACGACGGTGACCGATCGCGTCGTCGTCGCGGTTCCGCCCCGGTCGTCGGTGACGGTGAGGGTCACCGTGTACGTCCCGGCCCCCGCGTAGGTGTGCGAGGCCGTCTTCCCGGAACCGGTAGCCCCGTCACCGAAGTCCCACGCGTACGAGGACACCGAGCCGTCCGGGTCGGTGGACGTCGAGGCGTCCACGTCCACCGTGAGGTACGAGGTGCTCTCGGTGAAGGCCGCGGTGGGACTCTCGTTGGGCAGGAGGCCGCCGCCGGTCCGGAAGTGACCGGTGACCTCCGTCGGCGTGAGCACACGGCGGTACACGGCCACCTCGTCCATCGAGCCGGCGAACCAGTCGGAGTCCCCGGACCACCGGCTGTCGCCGCCGATCCTCCAGTAACCCGCCGAGCCCTCGGCCGAGGTCTCGGGGTTCGTGGCGACGAGGGCGGAGTCCACGTAGAGGCGCATCCCGTCCGGTCCCTGGCTGGCCACCACGTGGTGCCAGGCGTCGTCGTTGTATGCCGCGGGGCTCGTGGCGATGTTCATCATCCCGGTCCACACACCGAAGCTCAGCTGGCCCGAGTTCTCCATCCACACGTGTCGGTCGTAGCAGCCGCTGTTGCCCGTCTGGGAGCATCCCTTGCCGATGAGCTTGCCGCCGCTCGTGGTGGTCGTCCTGAACCAGAGCTCGTGGGTGAATGCGCCCGGCGGTGCGCCCATGTCGCTGCCCGTGGCGACGCCCGTCGGGTACTGGCCGTCGAAGGTGACGGCGGAGGCGCTCCCGTCGACCGGGGTCGAGACGCCGTAGGTCACTCCGGTCGGGGTGTAGATCCCGTTCTGCCCGTTGGGTGACGAGTCCTTCGCGACGGTGCCGCCGTTCTCGTCGAGCCGGAAGTACACCTCCGGGTCGGCGTCCCAGACCGCCGCGCCGTAGGCGTCGGCCGGACGGGTCGGCACGTCGAGCGTGCGGCCGCTGGCGCGGTAGTGGTCCTGCACGGAGGTGCGGTCGAGGGACGTCGGGTAGACCGCGACCTCGTCGATGTCTCCGGCGAAGTACGGGTTGCCGTCCCACGCGCTGTCGCCGCCGATGCGCCAGTAGCCCTGGTAGGGCTGCGCGACGCTCGTCATGCCGTTCGTGCCGATCTTGATGCCGTCGGCGTACAGCGTCACGCCCTCCGGGCCCATGGTCCCGGCGACGTGGTGCCACTCGCCGTCGTTGAGCGCGTTCGGGGTGGTCACCGTGTAGGCGCCGTTGTTCCAGACCCCGAAGGTGACCCGGCCGTTGGGCGACATGTAGATGTGCCGGTCGTAGTTCGTGCTCGTCCCCGTGGCGTTGTTGCCGAAGCCGACGATCTTGCCGCCGGAGCCGGTCGTCGTGCGGAACCACGCCTCGACGCTGAAGACGTTCGGACCCTCGACGGCAGCCGAGTTGACCGCGACCCCGTCGGAACCGTTGAAGGCCGTCGAGCCGTCGGACTCGCCGATGAGCGCACCCGTCTGGCCGCGGGTGTACCCGCCGCTGAGGGTGGCGTCGTCGAACCCGGCGTGGTCGAGGACCGTGGCGCCGGAGCTCTCACCGAGGCGCCACAGGTGCTCCGCACCGTCGTCGCGCACCGAGGCGGCGTAGGCGCTCGGTGCCCCCGTGCCGACCGTCACGGTCGGGGACACCGGGCTCCAGAGGACGTTGCCGGCGGCGTCGGTGATCCGGACCTGGTAGCGGACGCTGGTCCCCGGGGTCAGGCCCTTGTCGACGAAGCCGAGACGCGGCAGGGTCCAGAAGTTGGACTTCGCCGTCTGGGTGTGGACCCAGGTGTTGTTGTTGCGCAGCACCTCGTACTTCAGCGTCTCGTCGTCGTAGTCCCAGGCCGAGCCGAAGGAGACCCGGACCTCGCCGGCTGACAGCGAGACGGCGGAGGTCGTCGGGGTGGGAGTGGCCGGGACGGTGGAGTACGACGGGCCGACCTTGTTCGGGGCGCCGGCCTTCATCCGGAAGCGGGTGATGCCCTGCTGCGCCACGTTGTTGACCCGGGGAAACTCGCCGCCGACGACGACCCACTGGCCGTCGCTCGACGTGTCGACAGCCCAACCCGCCTGGCGACCGCTTGTGTACGAGCCGAAGGCGAAGTTGGGGTACCAGTGGACGAGCTTGGCGTAGGGCAGCCCGAGGAGGCCGTAGCTGCTGGCCCAGCCGTAGGCGTCGTCCTTCGTCTGGATGTCGGTCGCGTAGGAGTAGGAGGCCCCGGCCTTCTGCCAGCGGACGCGCGGGTCGGTGTCGGGCCAGCCGCCGACGACGGTGCAGTCGTGCTGGTGCGAGACGTTGTAGAGGACGGGACCCGCCGCCGCGATGTCGTAGGTGTCGCCGAGGCAGTCGTTCTGCCAGTTGATCTCGCCGGTGGTGGGGTCGATCGCGAAGGTGCCCTCGTAGGCCGCACCCGCGCCGAAGGCGTAGCTCGTGCCGTAGACCTGCGTGCCGTCGCTCTTGAGCGAGGTGATGGCGCCGTTCGCTCCCGCCGTGCGGATCTTCTCCTGCGCCGGCCAAGGGTTCACGGTGGCGTCGGCGGCGTTCACCGACCCCATCCCGTAGGCCGGGGTTCCGCTGAGTGTGGTGAAGGAACCTCCGGGGATGACGCGGGAGCGGTCCGGCGACATGGTCATGGTCCACACGTAGCCTCCCTCGGCCCGAGGGGCCCAGGACGTCATCGCCCCGTTGGCCGTCGAGAAGGCGGCCAGTCGGGTACGGCTGACGCCGTTCGCCGACATGAAGTTGCCGCCGACGTAGACAGTCGAGGTGGTGACACCGATCCCACGCACCTGACCACCGACGTTCGGCGCGAAGGACCCCACGACCGAACCGTCGGACGCGTTGAGAGCGACCACGTGCCCGCGCGCCAGACCGTTGACAGCGGTGAAGTCACCGCCGACGTAGAGGCGGGTCCCGTCGAGGGACGCCCGGATCACGAGTCCCTGGGCGTTGAGGGACGGCGCGAAGGACGCGACGCGGTTCCCCGTCGACAGGCTGTACGCGAAGATGTTGTTCGCGGCGACCTCCCCGGCCCCGCCCGGAGCGACACCGGGAGGCCGGGCGCGAGTGAAGGACCCGGTGACGAACACCGTGTCGCCCACGATCGCCTGGCTCCAGACCACGCCGTTGATCTGCCACGAGGGCAGGGCGTCGGCCGTCACGGTGGGCGGTGGTGGTTCCGCGACGGCCTCGGTCGCCGTGGGCACTGCCGCAGCGGCGGTGCTGGCTGCCGGCCCGGCGAGCGTGAGCGCGGCGGCCGTCAGGAGAGTCGCGCCCCACCGGAGGCGAGCGCTGGAGGACCTGTTCATGCGGGTGTCCTTCTGTCGTGCCGCCTGGAGCGGCCGGGGGTTCTTGCGGTGCTGGGGGACTGCTGGCCGTCACGCGCCGTCGTGGCCACGACGTCCGGATGCCGGGGTGACAGCTCGTGAGCGCGCGTCGCCGGCGTCGGGTCACTGGCGACCCGCGGGTGGTGTGGGCGCGCCACCTCGTGGACGACGGACACGATCTCGTCGCGATAGCGCTCGACGCCGAAGCACCGGCGGGCCGACTCGCGGCCGGCCCGTGCCAGCCGGTCGGCGCGCGCCGGATCGGCGATGAGGGTTTCGACAGCCGCGGCGAGGGCTTCGGGGTCCCCGACGGGCACGTGGAGCCCGGTGCAGCCATCTTCGATCGTCTCCAGGTGGCCGCCGGTCCGCGTGGCGATGACCGGCCGCCCCGCGAGCTGAGCCTCGAGGACGACGTTGCCCAGGGACTCCCGCTCCGACAGGGACAGGGCGATGTCCGCGCGGTCGAACACGGTGGACGAGGGTGCGACGTAGCCACTGAACCGCACCCGCTCCTCGAGGCCGAGGGTCGCGACCATGGTCCGCAGCCGCCTCTCGTACGCCTCGTTGCCGGGGTAGACCGTGCCAGCGAGCTCGAGGTCGACCTCCACCCCGCGCCGCCGCAGCACGTCGACGGCGGCGACGGCCACGTGCTGCGACTTGCGCTCGGACAGTCGGCCCACGAGCGCCAGGCGCGGCCGCTCTCCCTGCGGGGGCGGCACACACGGCTGGGTACGGTCCGGCATCCCGTTGAGGACGACGGTCGACGAGGCATGCAGCGAGGGGCACACCTCGTGCGCCACTCCGGCGGCGGTGCGCGAGTTGAGCACCACCCGGTCCGCGAGGAACAGCGGTGCGGTCATCCCTCGTCGCAACCACAGGGCGTCGGCGTCCTCCGCCTCGTGGACGTGGCAGAGCACCGGCACCCCAGCCAGCCGAGCCGCGAGCACCCACCACGGGATCGTCATGGTGTTGACGTAGACGAGGTCGCACCGGGCGCCGCGCACGTACCGCAGCATCTGGGGGAACCGGGTGGCGACCTGAGACGTCAGCCGCGAGACGCCCGTGACGGACAGGTACGAGCGCCGGATCACCGGGAACGGCGTGACGCGAACCTCCGCACCGGCGGCGCTGGCCGCATCGAGCAGTGGACCTGCGTCCGCGGCGAGCAGCAGCACCTCATGGCCCGACCGCACGAGCGCGCGGACGCTCTCCAGCATCTGGAGGTCCGAGCCGTAGACGTCCGCGCCGGGGTTGACGAAAAGGACTCGCAACGAGTCAGGCATGGCTCACCTCCGCAGCTGTGCTCCGGCCATGCGACCAGTCGCCTTCGGTGGAGATCGGCTGCGCGGCAGCGCGGTCCGGCTCCTGGCGGATCAGAGGCTCGGTCACCGTGTAGGAGGCGGCGGTGAAGGCGAGCGTCACGAGGAGCAGGAAGGAGGTCGTCGCGTCGAAGAGGCCGCTCTCGAGGAACCCGCGCAGCGCGAGGAACGCGGTGAGGGCGATGGTCATGCCGCGCCAGTCGCGGTGCACGCGAAGGAGCCCGACGAGGATGGCGACGACCCAGAGGGCGCTGACGGCGAGACCGACCCGCCCGGACTGCACCAGGGCCGACACCCAGCTGCTGTCGAGCACCTGGGACGTCCAGGGCTGTCCCGCGACCTCGACCGTCTTCTGGGCGAGCCCTCCACCGAACCACGTGTGCCAGAACGACTGACCAGGCGCCATGGCGGCCTCCCAGGCGTACATGCGGTTGGCGAACGTCCCGAGCTGTGCCGCCCCGCCGTCCCCTCGGGTGAGCAGCTGGTCGACAGCCGTGCTGAGGGTGAGGAGGCCGAAGACCACCGCCACCACCCAGAGGACGGCTGCGGCCACGACCAGGCGGACGCGGGTGGCGAACAGCGCGACGATGACCAGGGCGGTGGCCCCGGCCGCGAGGGACGTCCGGGACTGGGTGAACAGGACGACCGCGACGAAGCCGGCGACGACCACGGCCGACGTCGGACGGTCCTCGCCGCGGAAGAAGCGGGCGACCACCCAGACGAGGCAGACCACTGCCAGGGCGGCCAGCTCGTTCGCGTGCAGCGGCGGCAGGCCTCCGTGGAGACGGCCGGTGGTGCCCAGGAGCAGAGTCGTCACCGTGGCGACCGACACGAGCACCCCGAAGGCGACGACGACCGCGTGCAGCACGTCCAGCGGACGGTACGTGCTGTGGAGGACGCCCACGATGAGGACCACCATGAGCACACGAACGGCCAGGACCGCCGTGGGAACGCCCCGGCCGTCGAAGGCGGCGCCCAGCACCGAGATGGCGAGGATGGTGGCGACCCAGACGAAGGGGGCAGCGGGGACATCGTGCACCTGTCCGCGCGCGCGTGCGACGAGCAGGGCAAGGCACAGGGCGATCGCGGTCAGGCCCGCCTTGGCCACGACGACCGGGTCGGCTCCCCCGGTGTAGAGGGCGTCGGCGCGCCACGGCACCAGCGCCGAGGCGGTCAGCAGGCAGACCACCAGGGCACCGGCGGGGGGCCAGGCACGAGGCATCGGCTCAGTCACCCCCCACGCGCTTCCGGGCGTCGGGGGCGTCGGTGTCCTCCGCCGACGCGAGCGCCATGAGCGCGGTCTTGGGGCGGGATGCGCCCTGCGCGTCGAGAGCTTCGGTATGGGCGTCCTCCACCGACTTCTGGGCCTTCGGGCGGGTGAGGAGCTCGAGGTCACGCCGCCCCGGGGGGCCGCCGCTCGGCGCCGCCTCGGTCGTCTTCTTCATCCCTCCGGTCTCCTCGGCCGCGCCGGTGTCCCTCTCCGCCGCGGTGGCCTTGGTGGCCCCCCCTTCCGCGGGAGCGGGGGACTTCGCCGGCTTGGCCGCATCGGCGGCCCCGGTCGCCTCGGCCGCGTTCGGGGACCCGGCGTCCTTCCTGGACCCGGGGGACCCGGCCGCCTTCGTGGACCCGGTCGCCTCGGCCCCCTTGGCCGACCCCGCCGCCGCGGCCGCCTTCGTCGGCCCGGTGGACGCGGGCGTCCCGATCACCCGGCCGGCCTGGGTCGCCAACCGGACCGGGGACGGCTTCCTGTGTCCAGCTGCAGGGGATACCTCGTCGACACCCTCCGGCTCCGGACCCGTCGCGTCGACCGCGTTCCCGGGCGGCGGCGCAGGGAGTGGCGCAGTGGTGGGTTCCGCCTGCGCGTGCGGATCAGGTGACGGTGAGACGACGGGCAAGGGACTCTGCCGACCGCGGCGGAACGACGACTGAGCTCGCAGCAGGAGGACCAGGCCCACACCTGCAGCCAACCCGGCGAGGAGGCCGAGCCCGCCCAGGACGAGCGGGGACGGCGTCGACGGAGCAGTCGGCACGGCAGCAGGCACCGCCTTCTGCACCGACACCTCGGAGTTCCCCGAGCCCTTCTTCTCGAGCGCGATGGCGTAGTCGGCCAGGAAGCCGGCGGCGCTGTCTGCCATCCGACGAGCGAGGTCAGGGGACTCGGCAGTGGCCGACACCTCGATGAGCGGTGTCTCGGTGGTGTTCGTGGCCGACAGCCTGGAGCGCAGCGCCGCCGTCGGGATGTCCAGGCCCAGCTCGGTCCGGGTCCGGTCCACCACCTGCGGTGAGGCGAGGAGCGTCGGGTACATGGCCGCCCGCTTCTCCGCCAGCTGGGCTGCCTGGTAGTACCCGTCCTCGTCCGGGGCGCCGGACATCACGACGAGCACGGCAGTGGAGGTGTAGGCGTCCGGTGTCGTGATCGCATAGGTCAGGCCCATGCCCAGGCCCACGAGGACGCACGCTGCGAGCAGCATCCAGCGCGCCAGCAGCTCCTTCGCCAGCGCCCCCACCGTCAGCACCTCGGTCACGGCGAGCTCCTCGCGGGCACCCGGCCCTCGGGTCGCCGGCGACCGGCCGGCTCCACCCAGAACTCGTCGACGAGGCGCCGGGTGTGCTGGATGTTCCGGGCACTGGAGGCACCGAACACGATGGACTCGAGGTTCGGCAGGGCACAGACCCACTCGATCGCCTCCTCGGCCGGGATGGCTCCCGAGGCGAACACGGACATCGCCACCGCGCGGAACGGGCGGCGTTCGAGGGCATCGAGGTACGCGTCGACCCCGCCGGACATGCGGAAGCCGAGCTTGTTGATGTTCGAGCAGACGAGCGGGTTCTCGACGCCGGCCGTCTCGAGGGCGTCCAGGAGCGCGGGGAGGTTCATCGTGATGAACCCCGGCTCGGCTCCATGACGCAGCCGCACGTGGTCCGCGAACATCGTGAAGGCGTCGTAGAACCCCAGCCCGAGCAGCAGGTCGACGACGACGTTCTGCATCCACACGACCGGGGTGCGCAGGCCCTCGAACATGCGCAGCTCGGCGTCGACGAGGAGGGTCGCCACACCCTCGACGTCCTTGGCCGCCAGCTGCCTCGTCCCTCGCAGGGCGGCGCCGAGCGAGCCCCCGTCGGGGAGGAATCGGCGCAACGTGCCGAGGATGCCGTCCTCGGTCACCGCGTTCGCGTACTTGTGCGCGTAGGGCATGCAGGGCAGGAACACCATGTCCCCGTAGGCGGCGGGGTCGGCTCGGACGACGTCGCAGATCTCCCCCACCCGGTCGTGCGTCGTGCACATGAAGGTGTGGATGCCCTCGTCCCGCGCGGCGTCGAGGACCGCCATCACGGCATCGAGCCGTTGGAACCGGAGCTGCTGGGCCCGGGCCTTCTCCTCGGACATGTGGTTGATGCCGAAGAACTGGTTGTCGCCCAGGAGGAGGCGGTCGAGGGCGTACTGGCCCGCAGGCCCTGAGCCGCTCACGCCGACCTCCGGAGTCCGGCGAGGCTTCCCGCCACGGAGCGAAGCATGACGGCCAGCGGTGCGGGCTGACCGTTCCGGTGCCGGCTCGACGGGGTCCGGCCGTTCACCGCGGGCGAGCCCACGGCGGGAAGGCTGACCTGCGAACTGGTCGTGGTGGTCTCCGCGCCGTCCGGAGCCCCGTCGGCCACCCGGATGGCGGCGATGAGCCGGTCGGTGGACAGCGCCGTGGCGAAGGTCGACCGTCCCGCCACCTCGTGGCTCGCGACGCGTCGCACGAAGTCCTCGAGCTGGGCCGAGTACTCCTCGCCGCGCACGTAGAAGGCCGGCGCCGGCGTGAGGTCCGTGCCGAACCGCACGTTCCAGCCCGGTTCGTACCCCTCCGGCACCGGACCGTTGCCCGAGAGGTGCACCTGCACCTCCTGGCGGTCCGCGAAGATCCGACCCTTCTCACCCCACAGGGTGAGCCGCGTCGACATCTTCCGCTGCGACCCGTCGGACCAGTCGACGTTGAGGACCGCCGTGGCACCGGGGTAGGCGATGGTCGCCGCGACGGCGTCATCGGTCTCACTGGAGTGGATGCTCGTCAGGCGCGCGCCGCGGACCCCCAAGGGCTCTCCGAGGTACCACGTGAGGAGGTCCAGCGGGTGTGCGGCGTAGTCGTACAGGCTGCCGCCACCCGACCCGCGCCGCGACCGCCAGGACCGGCCGGCCGGCCTGAGCACGACCGGACCGTACGCCTCGGCGAGGACGCTGCGGACGCGGCCGATCGCGCCGAGGTCGAGGAGCCGGCGAACCTCGCAGAACGTCCCGACGTAGCGGTTGTGGTAGCCGACCTGGGTCACGACGCCTCGGGCCTCGGCCAGCCGGGTCAGCTCGGCGCCCTCGACCGGGTCGAGCACCAGGGGTTTCTCGCAGAACACGTGGATCCCGCGCTCCACCGCAGCCCGGACCATGGGACCGTGCAGGTGCGTGGGGGTGGCGATGACGACGGCCTCGGGCGCGGCCCGGCGGAGCATGTCCGCGTAGTCGGTGAACGTCGGGATGCCGGTGTACTTCTCGAGCACGTCCAGCACGTAGCCGGCGGAGTCGCACACCCCCACGAGCTCGACATCGGGAAGCGGGCGGAGAAGCGAGAGGTGCGAGAGGCCCATCTTCCCGAGGCCTACGAGGGCGATCCGTGTCATCTGACGGTTCCTGTCTGTGGGGTTCGGCTGCTGCGTCCCAGCGCTGCATGGAGGACCGCCTCGTACTGGGAACCGATGTGGTCCCAGGTGAACTCGGCGGCGTGGCGGGCACGGGCGCACTCGCCGAGCCGTGTGAGGGTCGGTCGGTCCTCGAGGACTGCTGCGAGGTGGTGGTCGAGCTCGTCCTCGTCGTCGAAGAAGAGCGCGCCGCCCCCCGCGACCCAGGTGTTGTAGACGTTGCGACGGGCCAGGACGGGGTTGCCGGCCGCCATGGCCTCCACCAGGGACGGGTTCGTCCCTCCCACGGTGTGGCCGTGGAGGTAGAGGCGACCGTGTCGCCGAAGCGACCCGACCACCGCGGGGTCGTGGAGAGCGCCGAGGAAGCGCACCTCCCCACCCGCCGCACGCAGCACCTCGCGGTGGTAGGGGTCGTCGGGGCGGTAGTCACCGAGGACCGCGAGCGTCAGCCCCCTCGGCCGCCGGGACCAGGCCCGGACGATCTGGAGGCAGGAGTTCTCCGGGATGGGCCGGCAGATCATCGTGGTGAACCGCCCCGGCTCCAGGCCGAGATCGACGAGGGGCGCGATCGAGGCGTCGTCCACCGGGTGCGCGCCATAGGTGATGGTGTGCACCCGCGAGGCGCCGAAGTGGCGGCTGAGGTAGTCGTGGATCACCGGATGGTCCGCGACCAGGGCGTTCCCGACGAACCCGGCGAAGCGCTCGTTGGCGAGGAGGATGCCCTGGCGGACCAGGCCCCACCGCCGTCGGGTCCACTCCATCCCGTCCATGTTGATGACGTTCGGGATGCCGCGGAGGCGCTGCCCGACGTTGAGGACGCCGGTGTTGTATCCGAACGTCAGGCACACGTCGTCCGCGGTGGCCGAGGCCAGGACGTGCCGGATGCAGCGAAGGTCGAAGGACGCCGTGCCCCTCCACCCGGCCAGCGGCTCGGGCACGAGGACGCGGGTGAGCCCGTGCCAGTGATCCTCCGTGACGGCCCCCGTGCCAGGGATCTGGCAGTAGACGAGGACGTCCCACCCCTGACTCGCGAGGAAGAGACCGACCTCCTGGGCCGCGGTCTCGAAACCGCCGTATGCCGCGGGCACACCGTGGGTGCCGAGGATGCGCACCCGCTTCACGACGGCACCTCGGCGACGACTCCGCCGTTCGCGGCGACGAGCTCGTCGGACAGCCCGCCGAGCACGCCACGAAGCATCGTGCTGGACGTGTGGCGGGTGTAGGGAAAGTAGTGGACCCGCGCCCGCACCGTTGCGAGGTCGCGCTCGAGCTTTCGGCCACGCTCGGTCTTCGCCCAGTCGTCCCCCTTGAAAACGACGTCGAAGCCGATGTCGCGCCACGAGTCGAACTTGTCCCGGTGGACGTCGACGACGACCTCGTCCACGTCCCGCAGGGCAGCCACGATCTCCATCCGCTCGTCCAGGGGCACCACGGGCGGGCGACCCTTGACCGCGGTCACCACCTCGTCGGTCACCACACCCACGATGAGGTGGTCGCAGTGCGGTCGTGCCGCCGCGATGACGTTGAGGTGGCCGACGTGGAACATGTCGAAGACGCCGGGCACGTATCCGCGGACCGACCGGGGCGGCTGGAGCGGGTTCATGGTCGTGCTCCCTGTGGAGCCAGACCGCGCAGCTGCCGGGTCCACCGAAGGGCTGCGATCAGAAGAAGGACGGAGCTCCCGACCGCCAGGAGCCCGTACGCGGGGAAGAACGCCGCCGGCCAGCCGAAGAGGAGGAAGACCAGGCACAGCAGCCCGTAGTCGGTCGGGAGCACGAGCACCGCCCGGAGCAGGTCGGATGCCGTCGAGCCCGGGCGGTCCTTGGGCAGCCCGGCGGACCGACGGAGCTGGTCGGTGAGGATCATGCCGAAGAACGTCACGCTGGCGACGACGCCGAAGACGAGCGCGATCACCACCGGGAGGCGTGACGGGCCCGTGTGGCTCAGCGCACTCCACGCGACGGCGGCATGCAGGGACGCCACCTTCGCCGCATCGATCATGTGGTCGAGCCACTCGCCGAACGGTGAGCCGCCGCCCGTCGCCCGGGCCACCTGACCGTCAGCGGAGTCCAGGCCGTAGCCGATGACCAGGAGGGTCGTGACCGCCACCGCGACGGTGGTCGACGGCGTGGCGACGGCGATGACCCCGATGGCGGCGAAGGAGAACGCGGCGCTGACCATCGACACCGTGTTGGGAGTCACGCCGAGCAACAGCGCCAGGACCGCGAGACCTCGGCCGAGGCGGCGGTTGACGAGACGTGAGTACAGCGGGGTGCCGGGCGAGGCCTTCTGCGCTCCGCTCAGCAGGGCCAGCGCCTCGCCGGACGTGAGGCGGCGGCCGGTTCCGACGGCACGGGCCGGTGTTCGTCGTGTCATGGGCGGGCCTTCCCGGGCGTCGGGTGGTCGCCGACCAGGAGGAGCCGTCGGATGAGCAGCCCTCCGGCGAGTGGCCCTGCTGCCAGGACGTAGGGGGTGACCGAGGGCGGCGCGGCGAAGACGACGAGGAGCACCGCGAGCAGCCCGACACCGATCAGGGCGTCGAGGCACCTCAGCGCGAGGACCTCCCGTTGCCTTCCGCGGGTCACCGCAGCTGCCGCGAAGGGCTGCATGGTCCCGACGGCGGCGGCGAAGGCGGCCCAGCCGAGGACCGTCCAGGGGTGCACGTCGACTCGGGGTCCCACCACGACGTGCCCGACGAGCGCCGCGCTCGTGGCGAGGAGCACGCCGAGCACGAGGGCCGTCACCGACAGGCGCGTCGCCGCGCGGGCGGCCGCCCGTCGCAGGTCGCCCAGCGGCATCGCGCGGTCCCGTGCGAAGGCCGCGAGCAGGTAGGAGCCGAGCCCCTGCACGAGGAGCAGCGACGGAGCTCCGAAGATCCGAGCCGCCTCGACCTCGCCGAGAGCGGCCGACCCCCCGACCGAGAGCACGAGAAGCCTCGTGACGGTCAGTCCGAGGGGCGTCACGGCGACCTGCGCGCCCCGCCAACCCCCGAAGGAGAGCACCTCTCTCATCGCCGCACCCCGCAGGCCCGCCACGCGGCGCTCCTCACGGGGGAGCAGGAGGAGCGCGCATGCCACACCGGCGGCCTGGCCGCCTGCCACGGCGAGGAAGAAGAGCCGGAGGTCCAGCGCCCCGAGAGCCGCCGCGGCGCCGAGGACGCCGATGGTGGTGGTGACTGCGGTGCCGTCGACCAGGAGGAGGGTCCAGAACCTCATCCTCGCCATGAACACCCGCCGCAGCACCTCCTCCCACTGGAAGGCGAGCGTGGCCAGGAACAACGCCGTGGCCTCGGCCACCGATAGCACGCCGCCGGCCGCGAGTGCCACGGCGGAGACGGTGGCCCCCACGACGGACAGCACGACGCCCCACACCTGGAGCCCGGCCCTGATCCGTCGGTCGTGCCGGTCGAGCACGGTGAGGGAGTCACCGACGACTCCACTCGTGACTGCTGTCGTGAGGATCATGACGCCGAGGCACAGGGACACCACGCCGAGCCCGGAGGCACCGAGGGCGTGCGCCGCGACGAGCTGGAGCCCGAAGCTGCCAGCCGCCTGGGCGAGCTGCGCGACCCCCGCACCGACGGCCGGCCTCCGCCAGACAGGCTGCCCGACCGGGGGTGCTGCCGCCCGGTCCCGGACCGACGTCGCCGGGCGCCTCATCGCCGGACCTCCACGGGACCGCGGAACTCGGCCGAGGTGTGCAGCCCGTCGAAGTCGACGACGAGTCGCACGTCGTCGAGCTCCCCGGACGGGACGGCGAAGGCGTAGCGGGCCTGCGCCCGCGCTCCCGGCGCCAGCGTGCCGCCGAAGTCACGGGCGTCGAGGTCCGCCGCGTAGACGCGCTCGGCGGCGAGGTTGTCCGGACCGTAGGACGCGCTGACGACCACCTGCTGGAGGTCAACGGCTCGCCGCGACCCGTTGACCAGGGTGATCGGGAGGAGCGCGAGCTCGCGGCCCGCGAACTGCCCAGCACCCTGTCCGGTCTCAACCCCCACGACGGCCGCCCCCACGGTCACGTTGATGCCGTCCGGGTAGCGCACGGGGGCGCGGAAGGAAGCGGGTTCCGCCGTGACGGTGGGCCGGACCGGCTGCCCGGGCCGGCGGATCTTGGGCACGGCCGAGGGTGCCGGAACGGGGGTGGGACCGACTGCCGCCGGTGACCCGGGTGACGCTGGTGACTCCGGCCCGGAGTGCGGTTCGGGCGTCCCCGATGGCGAAGACCGGTCACGGTCGACTGGTGCGCTCGCGGCATCCGACAGGCCTCCGGCGCAGCCGGCCGAGCCGGCGGCGACGGCGCACAGCACTCCGGCGACGAGGAGGCGACGCCCCCGCTCGTCCGCGACAGCCAGCCAGGTCCTCAGGCGGCCCATCAGTACGCCCCCCTGGCCATGAGCACGGCATTCGCCGTGCGCAGGAGGATCTGGGCGTCGAGGGCCAGCGACCAGTTGTCCACGTACCAGAGGTCCAGCCGGACCGACTCGACCCACGACAGGTCGCTGCGTCCGGAGACCTGCCACAGACCGGTCATCCCGGGCCGCACGCGGAGCCGGCGCACCGCGTCGCTCTCGTAGCGGTCGACCTCGCTCGGCAGCGGGGGGCGTGGGCCGACGAGCGACATCTCTCCCCGAACCACGTTGAGCAGCTGTGGCAGCTCGTCGAGCGAGTACCGCCGCAGGAGGGCACCGATCCGCGTGACGCGCGGGTCCTGGCGCAGCTTGAAGAGTGTCTCGTTGCCGTCGTGCCGTTCCCGCAGCGCCTCGAGCCTGGTGTCGGCACCGACGCACATCGTCCGGAACTTGAGCATCGTGAAGGTTCGTCCACCCTCACCGACCCGCCGCTGGCGGTAGAGGGCGGGGCCCGGGGAGTCCCCGCGGACGAGGAACCCGATGAGGAGCAGGAGCGGTGCGCCGAGGACGAGGATGAGAAGGGCCAGGAGTCGGTCGACGGTGAGCTTCACGGCATACCGCACCCCGCTGCACACCGGTCGCTCGACGTGCAGCATGGGCAGGCCGCTCGCGCGCCGCAGGGACAACCTGGGTCCGGCGACCTCGATGACGCCCGGGTCGATGAGGAGGTCGACGTTGCGGTGCTCCAGCGCCCAGCCCAGCCGCCGCAGCGGGTGCCCGGCGATGGTCGGACCGCTCACGACGGCGACGACCTCCGCGCCGACCCGGTCGACCGCCGCCAAGGTGTCGGCCTCGCGGCCCAGGACCGGGAGGGCCGAGAACGCGTCGGCGCCGACGACCGGGTCGGAGAGATCGGTGACGCACACGCCCTTGACCTCCAGCCCGGTGGCGCGGGGGTCCGAGCCGATCCGGTGGGCCAGGTCGAGCACCGCCCTGGCGTCACCGACGAGCACCGCCGGCTGGAGGCAGCGCCCGGCGTCCCGCGCCTCGGCGAGGCGCCGGCGAAGCAGGTGGCGTGCCGTGAGCGTCGCGACGAGCATCGTGGGCACGGCGACGAGCAGGACGCCGCGTGAGAACTCGAGCTTGACCGTGAACGACGCGAAGGCCACGACGCCGACGAGAGTCCCGGCGGCCTGCATGACCGCGCGGTACTCCTCGTTGCCCTCGCCCACGAACCGGGGGGCGTAAGCGCCGTGTCGGGCAAGGAGGAGAAGCCAGAGCACCGCGATGACCGCCACCGTGGCACGCATCGCCTCCGTCGAGCCCCACAGTGCGGCGTCCGTGCCGATGACCGCGTCGCGGGCCCACACCCCGGCGACGAGGCCGAGGAGGGCGGCCGCGGCATCCGCCACGATCGTCCGGACGCGGTGGCGTCGCTGCCAGGACCGCAGACCGTGTCGGACCCTGGCGTGCCCGTGCACGGCGAGGTCGACGTGGGCCACGGCCCGTGGCCGAGACCACGGGCGCGCGCCAGCAACCCGCGTGGTGGTACTCATCGAACGATCAGCCCCTGCTACCGATGGTGTCCGACTCGGTTCGGCCCGGTGCGAGCCGACGATTGAGGCGGTCAGTACCCGAGGGCTTCCACGCCGAAACCGCGCGCGTCGAAAGTGAGGCGCGAAGAGCCCTCAGGCGATGCTCAGATGCAGGTCAGCGGGGTGCGTGGACCCGCTGCTGGGCGTCGAGCAGCCCCACCGTGACGAGCTCCTCCACCGCGTCGGCGGCGTCGTCGAGGAGGAACGGGAGCTCCCTGCGCTCGGTCGGCGAGAAGTCGCGCAGGACGAAGTCGGCGGCATCCATCCGGCCCGGTGGGCGGCCGATGCCGACCCGCACGCGGTGGTAGTCCCGAGTCCCCAGCGAGGAGCTGACCGACCGCAGGCCGTTGTGTCCTCCCTCGCCGCCACCGCGCTTCAGCCGAACGGTGCCCGAGTCGAGGTCCAGCTCGTCGTGGACGACGACGAGCCGCTCCACGGGCACGGAGAAGAACCGCAGCAACGACGAGACGGGGCCGCCGGACTCGTTCATGTAGCCCGACGGGACCGCGATCACGGCGGCGGGGCCCGGCACCCCACCGGCTCCGGTACCCAGGCGAACCTGGGCGGCGTGCGCCCGAGCCTTGTGGGAGCGCAGCGCCGACCCCGTGCGACGGGCCAGCTCGTCGACGACCATGGCGCCCACGTTGTGGCGGTTGCCGGCATACGCCGGACCGGGATTTCCCAGCCCGACGACGAGCCAGGGGCCGTTGTCGGTCACGAGGACAGCGTATGCCGCTCGGCCGGGCACAGGTCGGGGCCCGGTCCGCGTCGGACCGGGCCCCGAGGAAGTCCCGCGTGGGTGAGGCCGTCAGGCCTCGTCGGAGGGCTGCTCGGCGTCGCCGGAGGCGGCTTCGCCCTCGGCTGCGGCCGCCGGCTCGTCGGTGGCCTCGTCGTGCTCCTCGCGCTCGATGCCCGCCTCGGCCTCGGCGTCCGCGAGCTCGGCCTCGAGGGCCTCCTCCGACACCTGCGCCGTGACGTTGACGACGAGAGCCTCCGGGTCGGTGACGAGCGTGGAGCCCTCCGGCAGCTGGATCTGGCCGGCGAGGATCTGGGTCCCTGCCTCGGCGCCGTCCACCGAGACGCTGATGCTCTCGGGGATGTGGGTCGCCTCCACCTCGAGCTGCAGGCTCGTGTGGTCCGTCGTGACGATGGTCTCCGGCGCTGCCTCGCCGTCGACGTGGACCGGGACGTCGACGACGACCCTCTCGCCACGCCGGACGATGACGAGGTCGACGTGCTCGATGACGGGCTTGATGGGGTCGCGCTGGATGTCCTTGGCGAGGGCGAGCTGCTCGTCACCGTCGAGGACGATCGTGAGGAGGGCGTTGCTCTGCTTCAGGGCCAGCATGGTGTCGTGACCGGGCAGGGTGATGTGGACGGGGGCGGTCCCGTGGCCGTACATGACGGCGGGGATCTTGTGGTCGCGGCGGATGCGGCGGGCCGCACCCTTGCCGAACTGGGTGCGGGCCTCGGCGACGAGCTTGGTGTCGGACACGGGTGCTCCTGGGACGTGGGAGAGGGAACGGGCAGTCGGTCCTCGACGCGGGACGTGGCACCGAACGACCGGCGCGCGAACGGCCCGCGGATCCACCGGATCTGCGTACCGCCAGCGTCGATCACGGATGCGTCGACCGCTCATGGCGGTCAACCGGACAGCTCTGGCCGGTGCGACGTCCCTCGCCGAGGCAACCCCCCGAGTCTAGGCGACGGGAGAGGCCACGTCGAAATCCGCCTTCTCGGCGGTGGCGACCGCCCCGCGACGATCGTCGTCACGCTGACCCAGCCGGACTGCGACGACCCCGGCGAGCAGCACCACGCCACCCAGGAGCTGGAGAGGCCGCGGCAGCTCGCCGAGGAGCAGCCACGCGAAGAGCACCGCGAACAGCACCTCGGTGAGGCCGACGAACGAGGCGAGGGTGGAGCCCAGGTGCCGTGCTCCGAGGATGCCCAGCACGTAGGCCAGGGCCGCCGCGACGAGGACGAGCTCGAGGAGCGCCAGCCAGGCCGGGATGTCGGTCCCGGCGACGACGACCGACGGCTCCCCGGCCTCCATCGGCAGGATGCCGACGAGCCCGCTGAGCGCCAGCACGATCGCACCGCAGGCGAGCCCCAGCCCGGCGAACGCCGCGGCGGGGATGGTGGTCCTGCGCGCCGCGAGGACGTAGTGGCCGGCCAGCCCGGTGGCGGCGAGGAGGCCCCAGAGGACCCCGACGAGGTCAGGGGTCGCCCGGCCGGTGACGTCGAGCACGAGGGCGAGGCCGGCGAGCGCCAGGACGATCCCGAGGCCGGTGAGGCGGTGGGGAGTCCGTCGGGTCAGTGCCCACACCCAGAGGACGACGAGGACGATGCCGAGGTACTCGATGAGGAGGGCGACCGCCACGTCCATCCGCGCGACGGCCTGGAAGTAGCCGAGCTGGGCGGCGGCGACGGCGAGCGTCCCGTAGAGGGCGGCCCGGGGAAGCTCGCCGGCCACCGAGCCCCAGCGGCCCCGCAGCGCCCACGCGGTGAACGGCAGGAGCACGAGCGCCGCGCCGGAGATGCGGAGGAGCACCACGGCACCCGGCGACCAGCCGGCCGTCATGAGCGCCTTGGCGAAGGGGCCCGATGTGCCGAACGCCGCGCACGACATGAGCATCGCGACGAGGCCGAGTCCCAGGTGCCGCCTCATCGCCTCGACCACGGTGGCCTCCTTCGTCGGCTCCTGGTCCGGCCGGTCGCCGGCAATGTCAGGAGCAAAGTATGCTGATGCCCATGACACTATCCGCACTCGATGTCAGGAGTCAAGATGATTTTCACCTATGACACCGATGTGACGCTCAGCCATGCTGCAGCGCTGGCGAACACCGGTCCCGGCCTCGGGAGCCCCGAGCGGGAGGAGCTGCCGGACCTCCCGTCCCTGCTCGCCTGGATGGACCGGTGGGAGTGGACCGGTCGACGGCCGACGACGGACGCGGAGGTCGAGGCGGTCCGCGCCCTGCGCCCGCGGCTGCGCGCCGTGTGGGCGCTCCCGGTCGACCGGCTGGCCGAGGCGGCCAACGCCCTCCTCGAGGAGGGCGCGGCGCTCCCCCGGCTCGTGCGGCATCCGCCCTTCGGGTGGCACGTCCACGCCACCTCCGACGACGCTCCGCTCGACCGCAGGGTGGCGGTGGAGGTGGGCATGGCGTTCGTGGACGTCGTGCGCCTCGGGGAGACGGACCGGCTCAAGGTCTGCGCCGGAGAGGACTGCGAGGACCTCCTCGTGGACCTCAGTCGCAACCGGTCTCGCAAGTTCTGTGACGGGACGTGCGGCACCCGGGCCAACGTCGCGGCATACCGAGCCCGTCGGGCGGCGACGACCACGGCGTGAGGGCCACGCCTGCAGGACCTCCGACGCCACCCGCGAGAACAGCTCTCTGCTCGCTCCTGCCCCGCTCACGTGCTGCCGGTGAACAGGCTCGTCACCGAGCCGTCCTCGAAGACCTCCTTCACCGCGGCGCTGATGAGGGGCGCGATGGACAGCACGGTGAGGCACGCGACCTCCTTCTCGGCGGGGATGGGCAGCGTGTTGGTGACGATGACCTCCTCCGCGGCGCAGTCGCGCAGCCGCTGAGCCGCCGGTTCGCTGAGGATCGCGTGCGTGGCGGCGATGACGACCGCCCGGGCCCCGTCGGCGATGAGGGCGTCGGCTGCCTTGGTGATCGTGCCGCCGGTGTCGATCATGTCGTCCACGAGGACGCAGACCCGGTCGCGGACGTCACCGACGACACGGTTCGCCACCATCTCGTTGGGCCGGTTGATGTCACGGGTCTTGTGGATGAAGGCGAGCGGGGCCCCGCCGAGGCGCTTGGACCACTGCTCCGCCACCTTGATCCGTCCGGCGTCGGGTGAGACGACGGCGAGGTCCTGGTCGCCGTACTTGCGGGCGACGTACTCGCTGAGGATGGGGATCGCCATGAGGTGGTCGACCGGGCCGTCGAAGAACCCCTGGACCTGGTCGGCGTGCAGGTCCACGCAGATGAGCCGGTCGGCTCCGGCGGTGCGGAACATGTCGGCGATGAGCCGCGCACTGATGGGCTCACGACCGCGGTGCTTCTTGTCCTGGCGGGCGTAGCCGTAGAACGGCATGACGACCGTGATCCGCTTGGCGCTCGCCCGCTTCAGGGCGTCGACCATGAGCAGGTGCTCCATGATGCACTCGTTGATCGGGCTGGTGTGGCTCTGGATGACGAAGGCGTCCGACCCGCGTACCGACTCCTCGAAGCGCACGTAGATCTCGCCGTTGGCGAAGTCGTAGGCGCTCGTCGGGACGAGCTCGGTGCCGAGCTGCGCGGCGACCTCCTGGGCGAGACCGGGGTTCGCGCGACCCGAGAAGACCATGAGCTGCTTCTTGGGGCGCTTGCGGATGTTCGCCGAGGGCGGTCGGTGACTCACGAGGCGTTTCCCTCCGAGGTGGCCGGTTCAGGGCCGTCGGTATGCCGCGCCCTCGCCTCCCGCGCCGCAGTCGCCGCCGCGGTTCCGGCCCTCGAGCGCTCGACCCAGCCGTCGATGTTGCGCTGGCGCCCACGCGCGACGGCGATCTGGCCCGGCTCGACGTCCTGGGTGAGCGCCGAGCCAGCGGCCACGTAGGCACCGTCGGCGACGTCGACCGGGCTCACGACGACCGTGCTCGACCCGACGAAGGAGTGCCGACCGACCGTCGAGTGGTGCTTCGCCACGCCGTCGTAGTTCGCGAAGATCGTGCCGGCTCCGATGTTGGCACCCTCACCGATGGTGACGTCCCCGGCATACGTGAGGTGGGGCACCTTGGCCCCCTCCCCGATGTCGGCGTTCTTCGTCTCGACGAACCCGCCGATCTTGCCCCGGGCCCCGAGGCGGGTGCCGGGCCTCAAGTAGGAATAGGGGCCGACGGTGGCGCCGGGGCCGATGACGGCCAGGTTGGCGACCGCCCGGCTGACCTCGGCGCCGTCACCGACCTCGGTGTCCGTCAGCGTCACCTGCGGGCCGATGAGCGCGCCGGCGCCGACCGAGGTGGCCCCCAGCAGCTGGGTGCCCGGGAGCACGGTGGTGTCCTGGCCGATGGTCACGTCGACGTCGATCCACGTCGTCGCCGGGTCGACGATCGTCACGCCGGCGCGCATGTGTCCTTCGCAGATGCGCCGGTTCAGCTCTCGTCCGAGGGCCGCGAGCTGGACCCTGTCGTTGACGCCCTCGGTCTGCCACAGGTCGTCGAGGACGTGTGCTCGCACCGGTCGGCCGGCGGCCCGGGCCAGCGCCACCACGTCGGTGAGGTACCTCTCCCCCTGCGCATTGTCCGTGCCGACCGAGGCGAGGGCCTCGCGGAGCACCGAGACGTCGAAGGCGTAGATGCCGGAGTTGATCTCGGTGATCCTCCGTTGCGCCTCGGTCGCGTCCTTGTGCTCGACGATCTGCTCGACCCGGCCGTTCGCGTCCCTGACGACCCGGCCGTAGCCGGTCGGGTCGGCGAGGTGGGCGGTGACCACGGAGACCGCACTGCCGGTCTCCAGGTGGGCGGCCGTCAGCTCGACCAGTGTGTCGCCCGTGAGAAGCGGCACGTCCCCGTAGGTCACGAGGACGGTGCCGGACAGGTCCGCGGGGAGCGCGCCGAGGCCGCACTCGACAGCCCGCGCGGTCCCCTTCACCTCGTCCTGGTCGGCGATGACGAGGCGGTCGTCGAGGGTCGTGCAGAGCTCGGCGACGCGGTCACGGTCGTGCCGGACGACGACGCCCACGTGCTGCGCTCCTGTCCCCCGGGCGGCTCGGATGGCATGGCCGACCAGTGGGACCCCCCCGATGTGGTGCAGGACCTTGGGGGTGGTGGACCTCATCCGGGTCCCTTCACCCGCGGCGAGGACGAGAACGGCGGCCGGGCGGGGGGTGCTCACGCGCGAGAACTCCAGGTGTGCTGCGGGTGCCACGGGACGCCGTCATGCTACCGGTGCGCGGTGAGGAGGCCCCTCACCGCCCACGTCCACGACACTCCTCGCGGGGGTGGACCGGCCCGCGGCGCGCGGTCCCCGACAGGGGCGGCGGAGGCGGCACGGCATCCGCCATCATGGGAGCGGTGCTCCACCAGCGGAGGGCCGAGGCACCGGGGCGCAGGCCCCGGAGAGGAGTTCCCATGGCCCCGAGTACGTCCCAGGCCACCGTGCCGTCACGTGTCACCGCGCAGTCACGCGACGGCCGGACCTTCACCTTCGGGGCGACGGGCGGGCCGAGCTACGGGCCGGGTGACATGGTCGTCGTCCGCGCCGAGGACGTCACGGTGCTCGGGCAGGTCCTCGAGGTGGGTGAGCCGCCGTCGTCCGGAGTCTCTGCCGACGAGCCCGCGACGACCGTGGGCACCGGGATGGTCATCGGCACACTCGACGCGGACGGGGTACTGCGCCGGGCCTCACGTCCGCCCTTCGCCTCCTCGCCCCTCACTCCGGCGGACCCGGAGGAGCTCGCGGGCCTGCAGCGCTCCACGGCGGCGGCGCTCACCGTCGGCACGTGGCACACCGCCGGCGACCCGACGACGGCCGACCTGCGGGCGGGCGGCTTCAACCGGCACACGTTCCTGTGTGGACAGAGCGGCTCGGGGAAGACCTACGCCCTCGGCGTCCTGCTCGAGCGGCTCATCCTCGGCACGGACCTCCGCGTCGTCGTGATGGACCCCAACGCCGACTTCGTGCGCCTCGGGGAGACCAAGGACGGCACCTCGGAGGCGGAGGCCGCGCGCCTCGCCGAGCGGGTGCGGGTGCTCCGCTCCAACTCCACGCGCACCGAGGGCGCGGAGCCGTTGCGGATGCGCTTCCGGACCATGACCCGGAAGGCCCAGGCCGCCGTCGTCCAGCTCGATCCGGTGCGCGACCAGGACGAGTACAACGCCTTCATCACCTTGCTCGCGCAGCTCGGGGACGTGGATCTCGGGGTCCTGCTCGGCAGCATGAAGGAGGGGGCTGCGGCCGAGCAGCGACTCGCCCGCCGCATCGAGAACCTCGGTCTTCCCCTGTGGGAGGTGTGGGCGTTCGACCTCCCGTCGGCGGCGGATGTCGTCACCGGGGCGCCGGGCGTCACCGTCATGGACCTCGGCGGGTTCGGCGACCCGGCGGAGCCGCTCGCCGTGTGCCTCGAGGTCGTCGACGAGCTGTGGGCACAGCGCGACCGTCGTGTGCCGACCCTCCTCGTCATCGACGAGGCGCACAACCTCTGCAGCACGGAGCCCGGCAACCCCGTCGCGCAGCTGCTCCTCGACCGGCTCATCCAGATCGCGGCGGAGGGGAGGAAGTACGGGCTCTGGCTCCTCCTGTCGTCGCAGCGACCGTCCAAGATCCACCCGCAGATCCTCAGCCAGTGCGACAACCTCATGCTCATGCGGATGAACAGCCCCGACGACATCGCCGAGCT
>OCZS010000042.1_pt1 | contig 35483 bp, 32 predicted proteins | sample 1539071 | NCBI WGS metagenome assembly OCZS01 (sample SAMEA3113584, study PRJEB22503) | soil metagenome
CCGGCTGCCGGCGGCGGCGGCCCGCCGGGTGGCCAGCCTGTGCCGGGGGGCCGCGGCCAACCTGGTCGCGGTCTGCGGGGCCACCACCACCCTCGGCCCGGCCGTGGTCGCCCAGGCCGCCGACCAGGCCAGCGGGGTCGAGGACCTGCTGGCCCACCTGGCCGCCGGCTGGCTGGCCGGGACGGGGGAAGAGGGGCACCGGGCCCTGGCCCTCGCCCTTGAGGTCGGCTACAGCCACCCGGCCCTGTCGGCGGCGGTGCTGGGCCGGTCGGACGACCCGCCGGCCGGGCCCTGGCTGCAGCCGCTGGCCGACGGCTGGTCGACCCTCCGGACGGGCTGGCGCGACCCGCTCCGGGCCGCCCTGGCCCCGGACCGGCCGCTGGGGGCCGAGACCGTCCACCGGGCGGCCGACTACCTGGTCGACCGGGGCGCCGCCGAGCGCGCCGTCCCCCTCTACCTGGAGCTGGAGGACGAGGCCTGCGCCACCGGGGCGGCCGCCGGGCCGGTCACCACCCTGGCCCCGCCGCTCGGCCACGGCCGCCCGCTGGGGGAGCCGGACGGGCACCTGCTCACCGTCCACCTGCTCGGCCAGCTCGAGGTCCGCCTGGACGGCGTGGCCGTGGACGGCTGGCCCAGCGGCCGCGGGCGCTCGCTGCTCAAGTACCTGGTCACCCACCGCGACCCGTGGCCGCGGCGGGAGCAGCTGATGGAGGCGTTCTGGCCCGAGGCGGCCCCGGCCGCGGCTCGCAACAGCCTGAACGTGGCCGTCCACGGGCTGCGGCGGGCCTTCCGGGACAGCGCCGGGGCCAGCGCCGGGGTCCAGGTGGTGGTCCTGGAGGACAGCGCCTACCGGCTCGGCCCGGGCGTGGCCCTGTGGCTGGACACCGACGAGTTCGAGCTGCAGGTGGCCGGCGGCCGCCGCCGGGAGGCGGCCGGCGACCTGGCCGGCGCGGCCGCCGCCTACGAGCGCGCCCTCGCCCTCTACCAGGGCGACTTCCTGGCCGACGACCCGTACGAGGACTGGCCGGTGACGACCAGGGAGCAGCTGCTGCTGGCCTACCTGGACGTGCTCGACCGGCTCAGCGGCCTGTTCTTCGGCCAGCACCAGTACGGCGCCTGCGTCGCCCTGTGCCGGCTGCTGGTGGAGCGCGACCCCTGCCGCGAGGACGCCCACCGCCGCCTGATGCGCTGCTTCACCCGCCAGGGCCAGCCGCACCTGGCCCTGCGCCAGTACCAGGCCTGCGCCGACGCCCTCGCCCAGGACCTGGGGGTCGACCCCGACCCGGCCACCGTCTCGCTGGCCCAGCAGGTCCGCTGGCACCAGCCGGTCTGAGAATTAATCTCCCCGCGATCGCGGCTAAGCGGGAGTTAAGCGCCGATTAAGCCGCGACTGGGATCGTTGTCATGCGCGCACACACCGCACCATCGTCCAGGGAGGACGCACATGCCACAGGCCAACGACGCCGAACTGACCGAGCTCTACACCTCCGCCCCGGGCCTCGACGTCGAGGACAGCGAGCCCAACACCGGCGCCCCCGGTGGCAACCCGACCGCCAACTTCCAGCTGCACCTCGAGGCCGTGGCCGGCAACGTCATCGGCAACGGCGGCGGCAACTACCGCCTCGAGATCACCTGCATCGACGAGACCCTGGCCGCGCCCAACGCCAGCATGAGCCCGGGCGTGCTCAACCAGCAGTTCCTCTCCGGCGACGGCTGGCAGGCCGGCGGCCCGGCCGGGAACTTCCTCAAGGAGCAGGTCTTCAACATCAACGTCGACAACAACGCCCGCGGCCACGTGCTGCGCTACGTCGCCACCATGGTGAGCGCCGGCCGGGACGTCGTCTCCTTCATCGAGAGCAACCGGTTCATCCTGGTCTAGCCCTCGGCCCGACTCCGAACCCGACCCGTCGACAGGGAGCGCCCGCGCCAGCCGCGGGCGCTCCCCCTGCTGCCCGGAGGGGCCCATGAACGCCAACGACGCGCGCATCGTGCGGCTGTTCACCGCGCAGGTCGACGGCACCGTCGAGGACAACACCCCCAACGCCAACGCCCAGGTGCCCGACCACTTCGACCTGATCCTCCAGGCCGAGGTGGGCGGGGTCCTGGGCAACAGCGGGGCCAACTACACCCTGACCTTCGCCGCCATCAACGACGACATGGTGACCCGCCAGGTGTCCCTCAACCCGCCGGGCAACCCGTTCAAGGAGGAGTGGAACCTCGGCTGCGGCTGGATCCGGAGCGGCAACGACTTCGTCAAGACCGGCCCCGGCGAGGCCGACGGCATCATGCGCTACCGGATCGCCATCCCCCCCGGCCTGAGCGGCGCCTTCCACTACAACGTCCGCCTGGTGTCCGAGAACTTCCAGGTCACCTCCTTCGCGCAGAGCAACCCGTTCCTGCTCGTGTGACCCGCCCGGATAGGGGCGTGCGGATCCTGGGTACATCCCAGCCCAGGATGCGCGCGAGAAAGGATCCCCCGATGGGCGCACCTCCCCCCCACGAGATGGTCCACCAGGGCACCGACGCGTCCGGGATGGAGGAGTGGCGCTGCCCGGAGTGCGGGCGCCACTTCGTCGTCCGCTGGCCACCCGACTTCGAGCGGCTGGTGCTGGCCGAGGGCGACGGCGACGCCGTCCACGTCGGGGCCAAGGGCGAGCCCGGCCTCACCGGGATCCAGGTGACCCCGGCCGCCGGCGACGCCGAGGACGAGTGGCGCGCCTGGCTGCGCGACAACGGCATCGACTGGGACGGCCAGGTCGCCTGAGGCTCAGGCGGCCTCCGCCGGCAGCTGCGGGTCGGCGGCGCCCGGCCTGGCCCGGCGGGGGCGCAGGAACAGCACCGAGGCCACCGCCCCGACGGCCAGGGCGGCCGCGGCCAGCCGGTAGGCGGCGTGCACCCCGGCGACGAAGGCCGCCGGGTCGGCCTCGGGGGTGGCGTGGCCGTAGCGGGCCGCCGCCACCGCCCCGAGCACGGCCACCCCGAGGGCCCCGCCGACCTGGCGGCTGGTGGTGATGACGGCCGAGGCCACCCCGGCCTGGGTGCCGGGCATGGCCGCGACCCCGGCGGCGGTCGCCGGCGAGATCGACAGGCCCAGCCCGGCCCCGAGCATGGCCAGCTTCCACCACAGCTGGGCGTACGGGGTGCCGACCTCGATGCCGGTCAGGGCCCACAGCGCGGCCGCGGCCAGCAGCAGGCCGGCCGTCACCGGCACCCGGTAGCCGCAGCGAGAGGCCAGCCGGCCGGCCAGGGGGGCGGTGACGACCACGGCCAGGGTGTTGGGCAGGCTCCGGAGCCCGGCCTCCAGCGGCGACCAGCCCTGCACCGCCTGGAAGTACAGGGTGTTGAAGAACACGAACCCGAGCAGGGCGAACCCGGCCAGCAGGACGACCAGGTTGGCGGCGGAGAAGGCCCGGTCGCGGAAGAACCGCGGCGACACCATCGGTCGCTCCCGGCGGGCCTCGGTGGCCACGAACCCGGCCAGCAGCAGCGCCCCGGCGGCCAGCAGGCCGACGATCGCCGGCGAGCCCCAGCCGCGCTGGTTGCCCTCGATCAGCCCAAGGGTGACCGAGGCCAGCCCCAGGCTGCCCAGCAGCAGCCCCGGCAGGTCGAGGCGGCTGGCCGCCGGGTCGCGGGACTCGGCCACCACCCGGCCGGCGACCACGAAGGCGGCCACCCCGACGGGCAGGTTCACATAGAACACCCAGCGCCAGCCGAGACCGCCGGTGAGCAGCCCGCCGACCACCGGGCCGGCGGCCAGGGCCATGGCCGACACCCCCGACCACAGGCCGATGGCCTGGACCCGCTCCCGGGGGTCGGGGAAGGTCGCGGTCAGGATGGCCAGGGAGCTGGGCAGCAGGGCGGCCGCCCCCACCGCCTGGAGGACCCGCCCGGCGACCAGCGCCGGCAGGGCCGGGGCGAGGCCGCACAGGGCCGAGGAGGCGGTGAACACGACCAGGCCGGCCCGGAACACCCGCCGGCGGCCGAACCGGTCCCCGAGCGACCCGGCGGTCAGCAGCAGGCTGGCGAACACCAGGATGTAGGCGTCCAGGACCAGCGCCAGCCCGGACAGCCCGGCCTCCAGCTCCCGCTGGATGCTGGGCAGGGCCACGTTCACCACCGTGTTGTCCAGCATCACCATGAACAGCCCGAAGCAACAGGCTCCGAGGGTGAGCAGCCGGTCCTTGGCGGGCACGCCACCGATTATCCACCTGGTCCACCGGCGGGCGCGGTCCGCGACCGGGCTGTCGGCCGCGGCTGCTACGGTGCTGCCCGTGGACGAACTCGAGGCGCGACGCGACCGGCTGGTGCGCTTGTGCCGCACCCTTCCCGAGGCCACCGTCACCGCCCACGACCGGCACCTCGGCTTCCAGGTCCGCGGCCGCACCTTCGCCTGGTTCGTCGACGACGAGCACGGCGACGGCCGGGTGGCGGTCCTCTGCAAGGCCCCCGAGGGGGAGAACGGCGCCCTCGTCGCCTCCGACCCGCACCGCTTCTACCTGCCCAGGTACGTCGGCAAGCGCGGCTGGGTGGGGCTGCGCCTCGACCTCCAGGACGTCGACTGGGGCGAGGTCGCCGAGCTGGTCGCCGACAGCTACCGGCTGGTCGCCCCCAGGCGCCTGGCCGGTCTGGTCGATCAGTCCCTCGCCTGAGCTACACTGCCGCGGTGCTTCCCCTTCCCGGGGTTTCTGGTTACGCTCCGGGTAGAACGTGTGTTCGTTCGGGTGCGGTGGAGGGGAGGCACGCTGCTCGTCGAGGACTACGCCGACCGGGTGCGGCTGGCCGCCGGCTACCTCAGCCGGCTGCTCGCCGACGCCGGGACCAGGGTCGACAACCCGGCCGACGAGCCGGTCGGCCCCGAGGACGCCGCCGCCCTTGAGCTGACCGACGACGCCCCGCTGCACCAGTTCGGCTGCGACCCGGCCCCCGGGGTGACCGCGGCCGCGGTCGACGGCGGCTCGGCCTGCCTGCTCAACGGGCGCAGCTTCTGGCTGGTCGCCTACCGGGCCGGGACGGTCTGGCACCGCGACCGCGACACCTTCGCCACCGACACCGACCCGCTGCAGCTGCGTGCCCTCACCCAGACCGACGCCAAGGCGGCCTACGCCGAGGCCCTGGCCCTGGCCGGGGTCAAGCGGGAGCGGGACCTGGCCGACCTCGGCGGGGTGGTCGACGTGCTCCGCGAGCTGGCCGAGTGGCGCCGCACCGCCGAGGCGGTCGCGGCCGCCCGCCCGGGCGACCTGGTGCTGGTCGACGGCAGCCTCCACCCGGGCCCGTTCCTGCCCGCCGGGCTGGTCGAGCCGGTCCACGAGCTGGCCCGCGAGCGCCAGGTCGACCTGGTCGGGGTGACCAAGGCGTCCAAGCTCCGCTGGGGCCGCTACGCCCCCCTGGTGCTGCGGGTGCGGCGCCGGGCCGAGGGCGAGCTCGGCACCGAGGCCCGCTGGTACCTGCGGGTCACCGGCCCCGAGGACCCCTCCGAGGTGTACGTGGCCCGCCTGGCCCGGGCCGGGGCCTACGCCTTCCGGGTCGACGCCGTCCGCGGCGCCCGCGACCCCGGCGAGCTGTTCGCGGTGCTGGCCGGGCTGTCGGACGACCCGGCCTTCCTCGGCTACCCCTACCCGCTGGCCGCCGTCCACCGGGTCGTCTCGCTGCCCGGCCCGATGCTGGCCGACCTGCGCCGCGACCTGCGCGAGGCGTTCCTGCGCGAAGGCCTGTCCGAGGACGACGTCGACCTGGTGATGCGCGACTTCCACCTGACCCTGAACGCCTGAGCCCGACCACGGGGGACCTCGAGACCATGCCGGACTACAAGGGACGCATCTTCGGACGCTCCGTGCTCGACGTGCGCTTCCGGGCCTTCTACGGCGAGGACCTGTTCCTGGGCGAGCTGCTGGCCGGGGACGACCCGGAGCGAGGCCGCCGCTACCTGTTCCGGGTCACCGACGTCGCCTACGGCTCGGAGTCCTCGGACGCCGGCTGGGCCGAGCGCACCGCCGGCGGGCTGATGGCCATGGACCAGGTGGGCGAGGCCACCACCCTGCGCGACTTCGAGAAGCGGCTCTACAAGGTGGCCGAGGTCGTCCCCCTCGGCTACGTCGACGCCAAGGGCTTCCACAAGCCCAAGAGCCTCCCGGCCCAGTTCGCCGCCGTGTCCGCCCCCACCGACACCGACCTGGCCTTCCTGCGCGAGCGGATGGGCGACGTCGAGGTCGGGCGGCTGCGCTCGGGCGAGGACACCATCGACCTGCCGGTCGGCATCCGCGGCGAGACCCTGCCCAGCCACGTGGGCGTGTTCGCCACCACCGGCATGGGCAAGAGCAACCTGATGAAGGTCCTGGCCGGCCAGCTCCTGGCCGCCCACGGCCGCTACGCGATGCTGCTGTTCGACCCCCACGGCGAGTACCTGGAGGGCGGGGCGGCCGGCCGGCGGGGCCTGGCCCACCACCCATGGGCCACTCAGCGGCTGCGGGTCTACTCGCCCAGCCCCCGGGCCGGCCAGGCCAGCCTGCTGCGGCTGTCGCTGGCCGAGCTGACCGTGGACGACCTGCGCACCGCCTGGAAGTTCAGCGGCCCCCAGTCCGAGGCCCTGGAGAGCGCCTATGCCCTGCTCGGGGACAAGGGGGTGTGGCTGACCCGACTGGCCGAGGACGACCCCGAGGACCTCAAGGACGCCGAGCTGGGCCGCCACGCCCTGGCCACCATCCAGGTCCTGTCCAGGCGGGCCAAGCGGATCGTGCGCCTGCCCCTGATGACCGACGACCCCAGCCAGTCGCTCACCGGCAAGGTCCTGGACGACCTGGCCGCCGGCAAGGTGGTGCTGGTCGACACCTCGGGCCTGGAGGCGGTCGAGGAGACCCTGGTCGCCTCCCTGCTCACCCGCAGCCTGCTCGACGAGCGGGCGAACGCCTACCGCAACGAGCGGGAGCGGTTCGGGCAGCTGCCCCGGACCCTGGTCGCCCTCGAGGAGGCCCAGCGGGTCCTGACCCGCCTCGACGACGCCGAGTTCAACGTCTTCCCGCGCCTGGCCCGGGAGGGCCGCAAGTTCAACGTCGGCCTGTGCGCCGTCACCCAGCAGCCCAAGCTGATCGACCCCGAGCTGCTCAGCCAGTTCAACACCTACTTCGTGCTCGGCCTGGCCGACGAGCGCGACCGCAACACCCTGCGGTCCTCCTCCAAGCAGGACCTGTCCGACCTTGGGGCCGAGATCCAGACCCTGATGCCCGGGGAGGCCCTGGTCACCAACCCCGAGGCCCCCTTCGCCCTGCCGGCCCGGGTCCACCTGTACGAGGAGTGGCTGGCCACCGTCCCCGTCCCCGAGGCTCCCCGGGAGCGGCCGGCCGAGGCCATGTCGGGGTTCTACGAGTGAGCCGGCTGGTCGCCATCGCCGACGCCCACCTGGGGCGGGCCCACTACCAGGCCGTCGACCCCAACGGGCTCAACCAGCGGGAGGTCGACTTCGCCGCCTCCTGGCACCGGGCCGTGGAGGCCGCCCTCGGGCTCGACCCGGACGCGGTGCTGATCCTCGGCGACCTGTTCGACGCCCCCCGGCCCACCTACCGGGCGTTCCGGGAAGGGGCCAGGGGCCTGCGCACCCTGGCCGAGGCGGGCGTGCCCACCCTGGCCATCTCCGGCAACCACGACACCCCGCGGCTGCGCGAGTCCGGGTCGCCCTATGCCGTGCTGGCCGACGCCTTCCCCAGCCTGCGGTTCGTCTACCGGGGCGGGTACGAGCCGGTCGACCTGCTGGACGGGCTGCGGGTCCACGCCGTGCCCCAGTGCACCGACGACCTGGCCCTCAAGGACCAGATCGCCACCGCAGCCCAGGCCCGCTCCGGCGACCACCTGAACCTGCTCGTCACCCACGCCGCCGTGACCGTGCTGGCCCGCCGCTACACCTACGGCGACGTCAACGAGCTCGAGATCGACCTGTCCACCCTGGACGCCGGCTTCGACCGGATCCTGCTCGGCCACTTCCACAACTTCGCCCGGGTCGCCCCCAACGCCTGGTACCCCGGCTCCACCGACACCTTCAGCTTCAAGGACCTGCCCCAGCACGACGAGCCGGCGGTCAAGGGCCTGCTCAGCCTGGACACCACCTCCGGGACCGTCCGCCACCACCCGGTCCCGGGGGGCCGGCCCCTGCGCAGCTACCGCCTGGACGCCTTCGACCTGACCGCCCCCGAGGTCTACGAGGCCGCCGCCGGCCTGGCCACCCTGGAGGACACCGAGGGCGCGGTGGTCCGGCTGTTCGTCAACCGGGCCCGCCCCGAGCTGCGCCGCCTGCTCGACCGCCGCCAGCTCGCCGCCGACGCCTTCGCCGGCGCCCTGGTCGTGACCGTCCAGGTCGAGACCGACGAGGACGAGCAGGCGGCCCAGCTGGCCGCCCAGCCCGTGACCAGCCTGGCCGACGAGTGGGACCGCTACCTGGCCTCGGTCCCCATCGAAGGCTACGACCGCGACCGGCTGGCCGGCATGGGCCGCGCCTTCCTCCAGCAGGTCGAGGAGGAGGCCCGCTAGCCCCATGCACCTGCGCTCCCTCAGCCTGCGCAACTACCGCGTCTACCGGTCGGTCGACCTGGAGTTCCCCGACGGCCTGATCGGCATCTACGGCCCCAACGGCTCGGGCAAAAGCACCTTGATCGAGTCGCTGCGCTGGGCACTGTACGGGGACTCGCGGACCGACAAGTGGGAGCTGCGGTCGGCCGGGGTGGGGGAGGACGTGCGGGTCGAGCTGGTGTTCGAGCACGAGGGGAACACCTACGACGTGCGGCGGCGGCTGAAGGGGCGCAACCTCACGCCCGAGGTCGAGGTGTTCCTCAACGGGCAGCTGGCCGCCCAGTCGGTGCGGGAGGCGAACGCGTACCTGGCCAGGGTGGTCGGGATGGACCAGCGGGCGTTCCTGGCCTCGGTGTGCGCCCAGCAGAAGGAGCTGACCGCGTTCGCGACCATGCTCCCCAGCGACCGGCGGCGGCTGGTCCTTGACCTGCTCGGGGTCAGCCCGGTCGAGCGCGCCCTGGCCAAGGTGCGCGAGCAGGGCCGCGATGCCCGCACCGCCGCCACCGGGGCCAGGGCCGGGCTGCCCGACCTGGCCGAGCTGGAGACGGGCGCGGCCGAGGCGGCCGCCGAGCAGGCCGCGGCCGAGCAGGCCGTCCAGGACGCGGCCGCCGCCGAGGCCGGGGCGGCCGCCGCCCTGGCCGCCGCCGAGCACGAGACCGCCGCCGCCGAGGTGGCCTTCAAGGCCCTGGAGGAGCTGCGGGCCAGGGCCGGGCTGGCCAGGGCCGGGGCCGATGGGCACCGCCAGGAGGCCGAGCGCCACGAGGCCAGGGCGGCCGAGGCCGACCGGCTCGGGCCCGAGATCGAGGCCGCCACCGCCCGGGTGGCCGAGCTGGCCGCCGCGGCCGCGCCCCTGGCCGCCCTGGAGCAGGCCCGCGAGCAGGCGGCCGCCCGGGCCAACCTGGCCACCGCCCTGGAGGAGGCCAAGGGCCGCCAGCGGACCAGCGAGCGGGCGTTGGCCAAGGCCGAGGAGGACGCGGCCGGGGCCGGGAAGCTGGTCGCGGCCCGGGTCGAGGCCGAGCAGACCCTGGCCGGCCTGGACGAGCAGCTGGCCGGGGCCCGGGAACGGCACGCCGAGCTGAGCGAGGCCGCCGGGGCGGCCGCCAACCGCCTCCAGGCGGCGACCAGGGCGGCCTCGGCCGGGGCCGGCCTCGACCCGGACGCGCCCTGCCCGACCTGCGGCCAGCCGCTGGGGGCGGCCCACGAGGAGCTCCGCCGCCGCCACCAGGAGGAGCTGGCCGAGGCGACCGCGGCCAGCGCCGCCGCCGCCGAGGCCCGCCAGGAGGCGGTCACCGCCGGCAAGGCCCTGGCCGAGCGACGGGCCGCCCTGGCCGAGCTGCTGGAGCAGGCGCGGGCGGCCGAGACCAGGGCGGCCAAGGCGACCGCGCTGGTCGAGGCGGCCTCGGCCGCCCTCGAGCTCAGCCTGGCCGACGTGGCCACCCGCCAGCGGGCCCTCGACCAGGCCCCCGACCCCGGCTTCGACCCGGGCGCCTGGCAGCGGGCCCGGGAGGCCGCCGAGGCCCGCCAGGAGGCGGCCCTGCACCTGGCCGGGCTGGAGCGGCGGGTCGCCCAGGCCGACGCCGAGCGCGGCCTGGCCAAGCAGGCCCTGGCCCGGGCCGACCAGGCCGACGCCCGCGCGGCCGCCCTCGACGCCGAGGCGGCCGCCCTCGGCCCGGCCGACGCCGTGCTGGCCGAGGCCAGGGAGCGGCAGAAGGCGGCCGCCCTGGCCGCCACCGCCGCCCACGGGGCCCGCAGCGCCGCCGCCCAGGCCCTGGCCGGGGCCGAGCGCCTGGCCCGGGCCCGCCAGGACGCCCTGGAGGCGGCCCGGGCCCAGCACGAGCGGGTCGCCGGGCTGGAGGAGCAGGCGGCCTACCTGCACCGGCTGTCCGACCTGGTCGCCGGGTTCCGGCTGCACCTGGTCAGCCGGCTCGGGCGGCGGCTGTCGGTGGAGAGCGCGGCCCTGTTCGCCGAGCTGACCGACCACGAGTACCAGGACCTGGTGGTCGACCCCGAGGACTACGCCATCCGCATCGCCGACGCCGGCACCGAGCACGAGCTGTCGCGCTTCTCCGGCTCCGAGAACGACCTGGCCAGCCTGTCCCTGCGGGTCGCGGTCAGCCTGGTCATCGCCGAGAGCGCCGGCGAGCTCGGCCTGCTGGTCCTGGACGAGGTGCTGGGCGCCCTGGACCGGGAGCGGCGCGAGCGGATGCTGGCCGCCCTGACCCGCCTCCAGGGCCGTTTCCGCCAGGTCCTCCTGGTTACCCACAACGACGAGGTGAAGGACCTGCTCCCGGCGGCGATCGAGGTCCGCAAGGGCTCCGACCGCAGCTCGACGGCGACCTTGCGGGACTGACCGGGGCCGGGGCCGGGTCCGCTTGCCTCGTTGCGTTCCTGAAAGCGGTATCCCATACTGCGCCGACCTGTGTGCGCCGCGTGTGCCGCCGCGGCACTCGGGAACAACCGCCCGTCAGGATGCGTTGCCCGGGAACGCCACGCACCAGCAACCAAGGAGACCACCCAGTGGCCGAAGCAGAGGAAGAGGAGGAGGGGCAGGTCGAGGCCTCTCTCGAAGAGCTGATCGCGAAGAAGGCCGACCGGCCCACCATCACCGACGACGAGGACGAGGACGAGTCGCTGCTGGCCACCGGCCGCGACGAGGCGCGCGAGTCGCTGACCACCAAGGTGCTGCCGGTGCAGCAGAATGAGTTCGTGTGCAAGAGCTGTTTCCTGGTCAAGCACCGCAGCCAGCTCGCCGACCGCCGGCGAACGCTGTGCCGCGACTGCGCCTAGGCATGGCGCCGGAGGGCGGGACACCGCACGGGCATGGGGGGGCCGGGCGGGTGCCCTGGTGAGACCGGCCCTCCGGCTGCTCGCCGCCCCGGTCAGCGGGGCGCTGCTGGCCGCGGCCTTTCCTGCCCTCGACCTGGGCCCGCTCGCCCTGGTCGCGCTGGTCCCGCTGCTCCTGGTGGTCGAGACCGCCCGGCCGCGCCAGGCGGCCGCCCTCGGCTATGTCGCCGGGCTGGCCTTCTTCGGCCTGCACCTGCTCTGGATCGCCCAGTTCCTGTCCTGGACCGGGGCGGTGGCCTGGCTGGCCTGGGGCGCGCTGAGCGCCATCCAGGCGGCCGCCTTCGCCGCCTTCTTCGCCCTGGTCCCGGCGACCCGCCCGCTCGGCGGGTGGCGGCTGCTGGTCCTGCCGGCCGCCTGGGCGGTCCTGGAGCTGCTCCGGGCCCACCACCCGCTCGGTGGGTTCCCCTGGGGGCTGCTCGCCCTCAGCCAGCACGACGCCGGGCTGCTGCTGCCCCTGGCCCGGGTGGTCGGCGGGGTCGGCCTGGCCGCGGTGATCGTGGCCGTCAACCTGGCCGTCGCCTTCTGGGTCCGGGCCCTGTGGTCCGGCGCCCAGGAGGAGTCGCGCTGGCGCCGACCGGAGGGGTCCGGGGAACCCCAAGGGGGTGCCCCGGTGAGATGGGTCCCCCTGGTCGGGCTGCCGCTGCTGGTCGCCGGGCTGCTCGGGGCCCGGCTGGTCGTGCCCGGGCCGCCGGCGCCGTCGGGGCCGGCCCTTGACGTGGTCGTGGTCCAGGCCGGCCTGCGCGGCGGGCACGGGCTGGACCAGGGCCAGACCACCGAGCAGGTCTTCGACAACCACGTCCGGCGCACCGAGACCCTCGCCCTCACCCCCGGCGACCGGCCCGACCTGGTCGTCTGGGGCGAAGGGGCGGCCGACGCCGACCCGCTCAGCAACCCCGACCGCCAGGCCGCGGTGGCCAGGGCCGCCGGCGCCGCCGGGGCGCCCATCCTGCTCGGCGCCACCACCCGGGTCGACCAGGACCACCGGGCCACCGAGGGCCTGCTCTACACCCCCGAGGGCCAGCTCGCCGACCGCTACCAGAAGCGCCGGCTGGTCCCCTTCGGGGAGTTCGTCCCCCTGGGGAGCGTGCTCGGCCGGCTGATCCCGGCCACCCGCGAGGGCGTCCCCTACGACAAGGTCCCCGGTGAGCGCCTGGAGCCGCTGCTGATCGACGGGGTCCCGGTCGGGCCGCTGATCTGCTGGGAGTCGGCCTACCCGGGCGACGCCCGCCAGCTCACCCGCGACGGCTCCCAGGTGCTGCTGATCATGACCAACAACGCCTCGTTCGGGACCGGGGCCGGGCCCCGCCAGCACCTGGCCGCCGGGCAGCTGCGGGCGGTCGAGACGGGCCGGACGATCGTCCAGGCCGCCGTCACCGGGATCAGCGCCGTGATCGACCCCGGCGGCCGGACCAGCTCGGAGACCGGGCTGTACCAGGACACGGTGATCCGGGTCCAGGCCGAGCCGCGCAGCGGGACCACCCCCTATGTCCGCTGGGGCCGGATGCTGGAGGCCGGGCTGGTCGGGGTCACGGTGGGGGGGCTGGCCCTGGCCGGGGCGCTGTGGTGGCGGCGGCGGGCCCGGGCCGGGCGGCCGGTCCCCGCCGGGGAGCCGGCCCCGGCCCGCTGGGACGTGGTCCCGCCGGTGGGAGGGAAATCGTGAGGGCGCTGGTGGTCATCCCGACCTACAACGAGGCCGAGTCGGTGGTCGAGGTGCTGGACCGGGTGCTGCTGGCCGACCCGCGGGCGGACGTGCTGGTGGTGGACGACGGCAGCCCGGACGGGACGGCCAAGCTGGTGCTGGCGCGGAGCGAGGGCGAGCCCCGGGTCCAGCTGATGGAGCGGGGCGGCAAGCAGGGGCTGGGGGCCGCCTACCGGGCCGGGTTCGCCTGGGGGCTGGAGCGGGGCTACGACGCCCTGGTCGAGATGGACGCCGACCTGTCCCACCCGCCGGACCGCCTGCCGGCGCTGCTCGACGGGCTGGCCGGCGCCGACCTGGTGATCGGGTCGCGGTACGTGCCCGGCGGGCGGACGGTCAACTGGAGCCGGCTGCGGGAGGCGATCTCGCGCGGCGGCAACGCCTATGTGCGCCTGGCCCTGGGGATCCCGGTGCACGACTGCACGGCCGGCTACCGGGCCTACCGGCGGGAGGTGCTGGAGGCCCTGCCGGTGGAGGCGGTCCGCTCCAACGGCTACTGCTTCCAGGTCGAGATGGCCCACAAGACCTGGCAGGAGGGGTTCCGGGTGGTGGAGGTGCCGATCACCTTCACCGAGCGGGCCTCCGGGGTGTCCAAGATGAGCAAGCAGATCGTGGCCGAGGCGCTGCTCCGGGTCGCCCAGTGGGCCCTCACCGGGGGGCGGCGGCGGGCCCGCGAGCACCATCCGCGCAGCGTCGCCCGCGCGGACGGCTGACGGGCCGGCCGGTGGCACCCGACCTGGACACCGAGGCGGCCGCGATCACCGCGGCCCTGCGGACGCTGGCGCCCGACCTGACCGTGGTCCCGGTCATCAGGACCAGCCGGCCGTTCTACGGCGCCCGGGTGGGCGACCTGCGGGCCACCGCCGCCGGGTGGCTGCGGGCCCACCCCGGGGCCACCCCCGGCCAGGTCGCCGGCCTGGCCGACCGGCTCTGGAACACCGGGATCCGGGAGGAGCAGCTGGTCGCCTGCTTCCTGCTGGCCCGCGACCGGGCCGCCCTGGCCGCCACCGACCCGCGGCGGGTGCTGGCCTGGACCGGCCTGCTCGACAACTGGGAGACCACCGACCAGCTGGGCATGAACGTGCTCGGCCCGCTGGTCGCCCTCGACCCGGGCGGCCGCCTGGGGCTGCTGACGGAGCTGGCCGGCGACCCCAACCCCTGGTCCCGGCGGCTCGCCCTGGTCGCCTGCACCCGGCTGGCCAGGGCCGACGGCGCGGCCCGGTGGTGGCCGGCGGTGGCCGAGCTGCTGCTCGACCTGGCCGACGACCGGGAGGCCGCCCTGCCCAGGGCCAGCTCCTGGGTGCTGCGCAGCTGGCTGGGCCCGTGCCCGGAGGAGGTGGCGGCGTTCGTCGACGCCAACGCCGGGCGGCTGCCCGCCCTGGCCGTCAGGGAGACCAGGGCCAAGCTGGCCACCGGCACCAAGCGGCCCCCGCGCCGCCCGGCCCCCGCCGGAGGGCGGCCGTGACCGGCGCCGGGGCCATGGCCACCCACGCCGCCCGGCTGGCCCGGCGGGCCGCCGAGGTGGCCGTCTGCCTGGACTTCGACGGCACCATCGCCCCGATCGTCGAGGACCCGGCGGCGGCCCGGCCCCTGGCCGGGATCGTCGAGCTGCTCGGGCCGCTGGCCGACCGCTACGCCGCCGCCGCCCTCGTCTCCGGCCGGCCGGCGACCTACCTGGCCAGCCACGCCGCCGCCCCCGGGGTCCGCTACCTGGGCATGTACGGGCTGGAGGAGATCGTCGAGGGCCGGGTCCAGGTGGACCGGCGCCTGGAGGCGGCCCGGCCGGCGGTCGCGGCGGCCCGGCGGGACCTGGCCGCCGACCCCGGGGTGCTCGAGAGCGGCGCCCACCTGGAGGACAAGCGCTACGCGGTCGCCGTCCACACCCGCCGGGTCGCCGACCCGGCCCGCTGGGCCGGCCCGGTCGGCCAGGCTGCCGAGCGGGTCGCGGCCGCCCACGGCCTGGAGGTGGTGCCCGGGCGGATGGTGTGGGAGCTGCGCCCCCAGGTCCGCAGCGACAAGGGCGACGCCGTCCGCCGGGTGGCCGCCGAGTCCGGCGCCCGCCGCCTGGTGGTGGCCGGCGACGACCTCGGCGACCTGCCCGCCTTCGCCGTCGCCGCCGAGGCCGGCGGCGGGCTGCGGGTCGCGGTCCGCTCCGAGGAGGCCCCGGCCGAGCTGCTGGACGCGGCCGACCTGGTCGTGGACGGGCCCGAAGGGGTCCGCGAGCTCCTCGAGCACCTGCTCCGCTGACCGCCCACGGTGAGTTGCTGGGCACCGGGCGCGCCAGCCGGTAGCATCGGTCGCTGCCGTGCGCATCGAGTCCTCCGTCACCGCCGTCTCCTGGGTCCCCCTGGACTGCGTCGAGGGTGGCCAGCGGCTCGCTTTCCACATCGGCGCCGCCCAGTACGACGACCCGCCGCCCGACCAGCTCGACGACCTGCCGTCGCTGCTGGCCGCCGGGCGGGTCCGGCTGGCCAACCAGCTCCGGGCCTTCGTCGAGGTCAGCGACGGCGTCATCGTCGCCTCCGGCCAGTCCGGCCAGGGTCACGTCGGCGCGCCCCGGGGGGCCGCCGACGCCGCCCAGGTCGGGTTCGCGGCCGTGCCCCTGCCCGACCTCCGCCCCGACCCGGAGACCGGGGACGGCTGGGTGCGGTTCGGCCAGACCGCCGGCGGGCTGCTGTCGGTCGGCATGCCCTACCGGGGCGGCCCGGACGGCTCGCCCCGGCTGGCCGCCCCGGCCGCCTGGACCACCCTGGCCCTGACCATCCACGCCGACGGGACCAGCCGCCAGGAGCTGGCCGGGGCCAGCCCGTTCCCCCGGCACTGGGTCTACGACCACCAGGGGCGGCTGATCGCCACCTCCGGGGTGGTCGACTTCACCGGCTGGCAGGCCGACGCCTGGGACCCGTTCACCCCCTGGGGGGGCCGCGACGCCCCGGTGCGGGCCACCGCCGTCGAGACCGCCCTGGAGCGGGAGCTGTCCCAGGTCATGCTCGGCTCGTCGCCCCACTGGATGCGCCTGCGCACGGGCGCCACCCTGGTCGCCCAGGGCGACCCCGGCAACGAGCTCTATCTCCTGTTCGACGGGCTGCTGGCGGTGGAGATCGACGGCCGCACCGTGACCGAGCTGGGCCCGGGGGCGGTGGTGGGGGAGGTGGCCCTGCTCGACGGCGGCCGCCGCACCGCCACCCTGCGGGCCGTCACCCCCTGCCGGGTCGCGGCCGTGCCCGGCGGCCGGATCGACCGGGCCGCCCTGGCCGAGCTGGCCCGGACCCGCGGCTGGCCGGGGCCCGGGGCCGGCGGGGGCCGGGCGTGACCGTCTGCCCGGTCTGCGGGGAGCCGAACCCGGCCAGGGCCAGCTTCTGCCTGAACTGCGGGTCGCAGCTGCCGGCCGCCGGGGCGGCCAGCCGCCCGGCCCGCAAGACGGTCACGGTGGTGTTCACCGACCTGGCCGGGTCGGCCCTGACCGGCCAGCGGCTCGACCCCGAGTCGCTGGCCGTGGTCATGGCCCGCTGGTTCGACCACATGCGGAGCCTGTTCGAGCGCCACGGCGGCCGGGTCCAGAAGTTCGTCGGCGACGCCGTGGTGGCCGTGTTCGGCATCCCGGTGGTCAACGAGGACGACGCCCTGCGGGCGGTCCGGGCCGCGGCCGGGCTGGACGGCGACCTCGACCGGCTCAACGCCGAGCTGGAACGCGACTGGGGAGTGACCCTGCAGGTGCGCACCGGGGTCAACACCGGCGAGGTGGTCACCGGCGACCCGGCCATCGGCGACGCCCTCGTCCTGGGCGACGCCGTCAACGTGGCCGCCCGCCTGGAGCAGGTCGCCGCCCCCGGCGAGGTCCTGCTCGGCCAGTCGACCTACCGCCTGGTCAGGGACGCGGTCTCCGCCGAGCGGGTCACGCCGCTGCACCTCAAGGGCAAGGGCGCCCCGGTGGTCGCCTACCGGCTGGGCCAGGTCGACCCGGGCGCCCCCGGGCACGCCCGCCGCCAGGACGCCCCGATCGTGGGCCGCGAGCCCGAGCTGGGCCTGTTCACCTGGGTGTACGAGCGGGTCGTGAGCACCGCCAGCAGCCACCTGCTGACCGTGCTCGGCCCGGCCGGGGTCGGCAAGACCCGGCTGGTCACCGAGGCCGTGGCCGGGCTGCCGGGGGCGACCGTGCTGCGGGGCCGCTGCCTGTCCTACGGCGAGGGCATCACCTACTGGCCGGTGGCCGAGATCGTCCGCCAGGCCGCCGGCATCGCCGACACCGACCCGCCGGCCGGGGCAACGGCCAAGCTGCGCCAGCTCCTGGACAGCGGTGACGACCGCGAGCGCGTCGCCACCCGGGTCGCCCAGCTGATCGGGCTGGACCCGGCCCCGGCCCCGGCCGAGGAGGCGGCCTGGGCGTTCCGGCGGCTGCTGGAGCTGCTGGCCGCCCGGGGGCCGCTGGTGGTGGTGCTGGACGACCTCCACTGGGCCGAGCCCGGCCTGCTCGACCTGGTCGAGCACGTGGCCGACTACGGCCGCGGCGCCCCCATCCTGCTGGTGGCCATGGCCCGGCCCGAGTTCCTGGAGGACCGGCCCGGCTGGGCCGGGGGCAAGCTGAACGCCACCACCATGCTGCTGGAGCCGCTCGGCGACGCCGAGGCGACCCAGCTGCTGACCACCCTGGCCGGCCCGACCGTCCTTCCCGAGGCGGCCGCCCGGCGGATCTCCCGGGCGGCCGACGGCAACCCCCTGTTCCTGGAGGAGCTGCTGGCCGCCCTGGTCGAGGAGGGCCGGCTGCGCCGCCAGGACGGCCGCTGGGTCGCCGACGACCCGGGCGACCTGCGCCTCCCGCCCAGCATCCAGGCGCTGCTGACCGCCCGGCTGGACCGGCTGGAGGACGCCGAGCGGGCGGTGCTGGAACGGGCCGCCGTGGCCGGCCAGGTGTTCGACCAGGGCGCCGTGGTCGAGCTGTCACCGCCGTCGGTCCGCGGCCAGGTCCCGGCCCGGCTCCAGGCCCTGGTCCGCCGGGAGCTGCTCCGCCCGGCGCGGGCCCGCCTGGCCGGCGACCAGGCGTTCCAGTTCCGCCACCTGCTGCTCCGGGACGCCACCTACGACTCGATCCCCAAGCAGGCCCGGGCCGACCTGCACGAGCTGTTCGCCGTCTGGGGGGAGCGGACCGCCGGGGCCCGGCTGCGCGAGATCGAGGAGATCGTCGGCTACCACCTGGAGCAGGCCTGGCGCTACCGGGTCGAGCTGGGCATCGTCGACGAGCGCAACCAGCGCCTGGCCTCGGCGGCGGCCCGGCACCTGGGCGCGGCCGGCCGCCGGGCCCTGGGCCGGGGCGACCTGCCGGCCGCGTCCAAGCTGCTGGAACGGGCCGTCGGGCTGCTCCCGGCCGGCGACCCGGGCGGCCTGGAGCTGCTGGTCGAGCTGGCCGACGTGCTCGTCTCCACCGGCGAGTTCGCCCGCGCCGAGGCCGTCCTCGGCCAGGTCCTGGCGGCCGCGGCCGCCCGGGGCGACGAGCGGCTGGCCGCCCACGCCCGGGTCGGCCAGCTGCGCATGGAGGTCGGGGTGGCCACCGACCTGGACGCCGGGGCCATCCAGCGGGAGACCCGCCAGGCCATCGCCACCTTCGCCGAGTTCGAGGACCAGCGCGGCCTGGCCAAGGCCTGGGGGCTGCTGGCCGCCCTCGGGTTCCTGCGCTGCCGCATCGCCGAGGCCGAGGCGGCCGCCGGCCAGGCCGTGACCCACGCCCGCCTGGCCCGCGACGACCCCTCGGAATCCTGGGCCAGGGGGCTGCTCGCCCAGGGCGCCTTCTGGGGCCCGGCCCCGGCCCGAGAGGGCATCCGCCGCTGCCAGGAGCTGCTCGGCCAGGCCGACGGCAACCGCCGCTCGGAGCTGATCGCCCTCCAGTCGCTGGCCGGCCTCCAGGCCATGGACGCCCAGCCCGAGGCGGCCACGGCCACCGTGGGACGGGCCCTGGCCCTGGCCGCCGACATGGGCGAGAACCGGGTGGCCGCCCTGGCCCGGGAGTTCGCCGCCATCGCCCTCGACCTGGCCGGCGACCCGGCCGCGGCCGAGCAGCAGCTCCGCCAGGGCATCCGGGTGCTGGAGCGCCAGGGCGAGTCGGGCATGCGCTCCAACCTCATCGCCGACCTGTCCCACGTCCTCCACCGGCTCGGCCGGCCCGAGGAGGCCCTCCAGGTCGCCCTGGCCAGCCGGGCCATCGCCGCCGACGACGACCTGTTCGCCCAGGTCCGCTGGCGCGGCGCCGCCGCCCGCTCCCTGGCCGGCCAGGGCGAGCTGGCCGAGGCCGGGCGGCTGGCCGCCGAGGCGGTCGAGATCGCCGAGCCGACCGACGTCCTCAGCATGCGGGCCGACGCCCTCCTCGACCAGGCCGCCGTGGCCAGCGCCGCCGGCCACCCCGACGACGCCCGCCAGGCCGCCCAGGCCGCCCTCGCCCTCTACCAGGCCAAGGGCAACCGCCCCGGCGCCACCCGGGCCGAAGCCGCCACCCACGGGGGCCCGACCTCGTAAGGCGGTCCCGTCACCGCGGCCCTTCCAGGAAGGCCAGCAGGGTGCGGACCCCCCAGCCGCTGGCCCCCTTGGGCTGGTAGTAGCGGGCCTCCTTGGCCGTGGCCGGGCCGGCGATGTCGAGGTGGGCCCAGGGGACGCCGGCGACGAACTCGCGCAGGAACAGGGCCGCCTGGACGCTGTCGCCCGGCTCGTTGGTCGCGTTGACCAGATCGGCCACCTCCGAGTCCAGGAAGCGGCGGTAGTCCTCGATCAGGGGCAGCTCGCAGGCCAGCTCCCCGGCCCGGCCGGCCGCGTCCAGGACCTCGGCGGTGAGGGCCGGGGTGTTGCCGAACACCCCCACACAGCCCAGGCCGAGCCCGTACACCACCGACCCGGTCAGGGTGGCCAGGTCCAGGATCGCGTCCGGCCTGGCCTCGGCGGCCAGGGCGAGCCCGTCGGCCAGGATCAGGCGGCCCTCGGCGTCGGTGTTGGTCACCTCGACGGTGAGGCCGTTGCGGGCCGTGACCACGTCCCCGGGCCGCATCGCCGAGGCCCCGGGCATGTTCTCGACCAGGGGCAGGATGGCGGTCACGGCCGTCGGCAGCCCGAGCTCGGCGGCGGCGGTGATCGCGGCCAGGATGGCGGCCGCCCCGGCCATGTCGTCCTTCATGCCGTCCATGCCGGCCCCGCGCTTGAGGTCGATCCCGCCGGTGTCGAAGGTGACCCCCTTGCCGACCAGGGCCACATGGCGGGCGGCCCCCAGGCTCCCGCTCCGCGAGCCGGAGCCTGGGCGGTAGCGCAGCTCGACCAGCCGGGGGCCGGTGGCCGACCCGCCGCCCACGGCCACCACCGCCCCGAACCGGCCCCGGCGCAGGGCCGACCCGGCCAGCACCCGGTGCTCCAGACCGGCCGCCCTGGCCAGCCGGACCGCCTCGGCGGCCAGGGTGGCCGGGTTGATCCGGCTGGCCGGCTCGTTGACCAGGTCGCGGGCGGCCAGGGTGGCCCGGGCGGCGACCTCGGCCCGGCGCAGCACCGGCCCGGCCGCGTCCAATGACCCCTCCCCGTCGACCAGCAGGGTGACCGCGGCCAGGTCGGGGTCGGGGGCCGACTTGTGGCGCTGGAACCGGTAGGCGGCCAGCAGGGTCCCCTCGGCCACGGCGGCCAGCGCCGCCCCGTCGGGCCCGCCGGCGCGGTGCAGGGCCACGGCCAGGGTGGCCGCCTTGCCGGCGGCGGCCACGGCCACGGCGGCGGCCCGGCGCAGGGTCTCGGGGCTGCGCTGGCCGTCGGGGCCGACCCCGACCAGCAGCACCGCCGGGGCGGCCACGGCCCCGTAGCCGGGCAGCAGCAGCACGTCGTCCAGCTGCCCGGTGAACCGCCCGGCCCCACCGGCGACCGCGGCCAGGTCGGCCCCGAGCCGCCCCAGCACGGCCGCCGTCACCGGCGGGGCCACCGGGCCCCCCTCGCCCGCCGCCACCGGCAGCACCAGCAGGTCGGCGTCGGCCCGCTCGGGAGGGACCGGGGACAGGGCCAGGCGCGGCATCGCGTGCTCCGTGTGGGTATCGTCGGACCGGGAAGCTCGGGGCGTCATCCTAGGGGAGGTCGAGCGCATGTGGCGGCGGGGGCGGCCCGACCCGGCCGTGGAGGCGGCCTGGGCCGGGTTCCTGGGCTTCGCCAAGGCGCTCGACGAGGGGAGCCGGGCCCTGCTGGCCAGCGTCCCCTCGGCCCGGCGCCCCGGGGCGCCGCTGGAGGCCAGCGTGGCCGGGTTCCTGGCCGGCCTGGAGGCGGCCAGGGCCGAGCTGCCCAGCTGGGACCACCCGGCCCTGGCCGGCGCCCAGGCGGCCACCGCGGCCGCCCTCGACGCCGCCGAGGCGCGTGCCCGCGAGCTCCCCGCGGCCAGCGCCGGCCTGGAGTTCGAGCACCGCAACGAGCGCGTGGCCGAGGTGCTGGACGAGCTGCTGCCGGTGCAGGCGGCCGAGCAGGAGCTGCGGGCGCTGCGCCGCCGCGGCTATCCGGCCAGCGCCGGCGGCCGGCAGACCCGGCAGGGCCGGTAGCCGGCGGCCGCCGCCTCGGCCGCCCCGGTGAACCGCAGCAGGTGGCGGTCGGTGGTGCGGCGGGCATGGGCGCAGGTCGGGTAGCAGTAGATGTGGGTGGTGTCGCTGCCGAAGAAACGGGTGCCGCGGCGGCCCAGGCGCTCCAGCTCGTCGGGGTCGGCGCCCTCGGCGGCGAGCAGGGCCCGCTTGTAGGGGACGCCCCAGGCGTACCCGGTGAGGCGGCCGTCGCTGCCGACCACCCGGTGGCAGGGGATCAGCACCGGGATCGGGTTGCGGCCAAGGGCCGCCCCGACCGCCCGGACGGCCGCCGGCTGGCCGAGCTCCCCGGCCACCCAGGCGTACGGGCGCACCTGGCCGCGGGGGATCTCCTGGGCCTTGGCGAGCACGGCCCGCTCGAACTCGGTGGTGCCGCGCAGGTCGTAGCCGGGCGGGGTGCCCCGGCGGCCGGGGGCCAGCAGCCGCTCGACCTGGGCGACCAGCCGGGCCGGGGGCCGGTCGGCCGGCCGCAGGGGCCGCCGGAAGCGGGCCTGGAACCGCTCGGCGAACCCGCCGGCGTCGGCGCCGGGGGCGGTGGCCGAGATGCCCCGGCCGTTGTAGGCGACCAGCAGCGGCCCGGCCGGCCCGTCGACGGTGACGAACGCGTCGGCCAGGCCGACCCGCTCCAGCACCGCCGGGGCCAGGGTGGCCGGCGGCTCGGCCCGCAGCCCGTGCAGGCCGTCGGCCAGCTCCCGCCAGCCGCCCGCTCCGTTGTCCGCGTGGTGTCGGTTCATCCTCGTGTCCGCTCCTCTCGAGCCTCCAGCGTCGCCCGCAGCTGCCGGACCCCGCGGTGCACATGGGTCTTGACCGTGCCCACCGGCCGGCCGAGGACCTCGGCCACCTCCGCATAGGCCAGGCCCTCGACGTGGCGCAGCACCACCGCCTCCCGCCAGCCCCGGGGCAGGCCGGCCAGCAGCTCGGCCAGCTGCTCCCGCTCCTGGCGGCGCTCGGCCAGCTGGTCGGGCTGGGCGGCGGCCGGGGCGGCCACCGACATCGGCTGGCCGTCGCCGTCCTCCAGCGGCCGGGCCGGCGGCGGGCGCCGCCGCCGCCGGTTGCGGGCCAGGTTGAGGGCGATCTGGGCCAGCCAGGGGCGCAGCCGCATGGCCGCCACCCGCTCGGCCTCGTAGCCGGCCAGGGCGTGGTAGGCCCGCACGAAGGTGTCCTGGGCGACCTCCTCGGCGTCGGCCGGGTCGGCCACCACCCGCAGGGCCAGGCCGTAGACGAGCCGCTGGTGGGCGAGCACCAGCTCCTCGAACGACCCGTCCAGGTCGCGGGCCAGGCGGGCCGGCAGCTCCGGTTGTGGTTCCATCACCGGCTTCAACACGCGCCCGCGCCGCCCGGTTTCACCCCGCGGCGCGGCGCCGGGCGATCCCGGACAGGGCCTCCAGCACCACCCGGTTGGCCAGGAACGCGGTCACCTGGCCGGGCCCGTCGTAGGCGGGGGAGAGCTCGACCACGTCCATGCCGACCAGCGGCAGCTCGAGGGCGCAGCGGCGGACGGCGTCCAGCAGCTCCCGGGCGGTGAGCCCGCCCGGCTCCGGGGTGCCGGTCCCAGGGGCCATGCCCGGGTCGACCACGTCGACGTCGACCGACAGGAACACCCCGTCGCAGTCGTCGGTGGCGATCGCGAACGCCTCCGACAGGCAGGCGTCGAGGCCGCGGCGGACGATCTCGGTCATCTCGAAGCTGCGCATGCCCCGCTCGGCCATCCAGGCCAGCACGTCCGGGGGCGGCCAGTAGCCGCGCAGCCCCAGCTGGAGGAACCGGTCGCCCCGGGCCGCGCCCGACTCGATCAGCCGCCGCATCGGGGTGCCGTGGCCGAGCAGGGAGCCGAAGTGGGTGTCGGCGGTGTCGGCGTGGGCGTCGAAGTGGACCACCGAGACCCGCCCCAGGCCGTGCTGGCGGGCCACCCCGGTCACGTCGGGCAGGGCGATGGTGTGGTCGCCGCCCAGGACCACCGGGACCGCCCCGGCCGCGGCCACCGTGTGCACGGCCCGCTCCAGCCGCTCCAGGGCCGGCTCGATCTCGCCGGCCAGCATCAGCACGTCGCCGGCGTCGACCACCTTGAGGTCCCGGAGGGCGTCGACCCCAAGGGCCAGCGAGGGCCGGGAGCCGTCGTGGCCCAGGTAGTCGGTGCCGCGGATGGCCGAGGGGCCGAACCGGGTCCCGGGCCGGTGGCTGGTGCCGCCGTCGAAGGGGGCGCCGACGATGACCACGTCGGCCCCCTCCAGCGACGCCGGGTCCTCCAGGTCGGCCCGCGGCACCCCCAGGAAGGTGAACTCGGGCCCGTACATGGTGAAGCCGGCCCGCTCCGGGTCAGGCGGTGACATGCAGCGCCTCCAGGCCGCGGAGGACGTAGGTCGGCTTCCAGGCCGGCTCGGCCGCCGGGGCCATCGCGGGCAGGCGGGCCAGCAGGGTCCCGAACGACAGCTCCAGCTCCAGCCGGCCCAGGGGCGCCCCCAGGCAGTAGTGGACGCCGGCCCCGAAGCTGAGCTGCTGGGCGGCCTCGGGGCGGGCCAGGTCGAGCCGGTCCGGGTCGGGGAAGGTCGCCGGGTCGCGGTTGGCCGAGCCGAACAGCAGCCCCAGCTCGGCCCCCTTGGGCACGGCGACCCCGGCGATCTCCACGTCCTCCAGGACCCAGCGCTCGAACATCTGCAGGGGGGTGTCGTAGCGCAGCAGCTCGTCGATCGCCCGGGGCAGCAGGCCGGGCTCCCGGCGGAGCCGGTCCAGCTGGCCGGGGTGGCGGAACAGCTGCCACCAGCCGATGCCGGTGAAGTTGACGGTGGCCTCGTGGCCGGCGTTGAGCAGCAGCACCACGGTGCCGATGAGCTCGTCCTCGGTGAGCTGGTCGCCGCCGTCGACCACCTGGGTGAGGGCGGTGATCAGGTCGTCGGCCGGGCGGGCCCGCCGTTCCCGCGACAGCCCGCGCAGGTAGGCGGAGAACTCGGTGGCCGCCCGGGAGGCGACCCGGCCGGCGTCCGGGGCCGGGTCGACCTCGTACATGCCGCAGATCTGGGCCGACCAGGGCCGCAGCAGCGGCCGGTCGGCCTCGGGGATCCCGAGCAGGTCGCTGATCACGGCCACCGACAGCGGCTCGGCCAGCCCGGCCACCAGGTCGCCTCCGCCGGCCTCGGCCAGGGCGTCGACCAGCCCGTCGACCCGGCCCTGGACCCGGTCGCGGAGCCGCTCGACCATCCGCGGGGTGAACGCCTTGGCCACCAGCCGGCGCAGCCGGGTGTGGTCGGGCGGCTCGCGGTCGAGCATGCCGTTGCGGATCAGGTGCCAGAACGGGCCCAGCTCCTCCGGCTCCTCGGGCCGGCCCATCTCGGCGTGGCTGGCCACGTGCAGGTAGGTGCGGCCGAAGCGGCGGTCGCGGAGCAGCGCGTTGACGTCGGCGTGGTGGGGGACCAGCCAGTGGTCGCTGCCCGGGTCGTACAGGACCCGGCCGGCCGCCCGCAGCCGCGCGTACGCCGGGTAGGGGTCGGCCACGAAGGCCGGGTCGGCCGGCGTGAAGACGGCCGTGGCGGTCAGCTGGCGCGGCCCCCTGCCAGTTGAGGCTTCGGGTGCGCCCGCCGTGCTCATCCGGAGTCCTCCAGCCTGCCGACGGCCCGCTCCAGGGCGGCGGCGGCCCGGCCGGGGTGGAACGCCCCCGCGAACCCGTTGGCGGTCAGGGCGGCCACCTGCCGGTCGTCCAGCCCGAAGGCCTCGGCCACCACCCGGTACTCCGAGGACAGGTCGTTGCCGAACAGGCTGCGGTCGTCGGTGTTCAGGCACACCCGGGCCCCGGCGTCGAGCAGCCGCCCGACCGGGTGGGCGGACAGCTCGGGCAGCTCCTCGGCGGTCCGGGTCCAGTAGTTGGACCGCGGGCAGCACTCCAGCACGACCCGCCGCTCGACCACCTCGGCCAGCAGGTCGGGGTCCTCGGCCAGGCTGGTCGCGTGCCCGATCCGGTCGGCCAGGTAGCGGTCGAGGGCGGTGCGGATGGCCGAGGGCGGCTCGGCCTCGCCGGCGTGGACGGTGACGCACAGCCCCGACGCCCGGGCGTGCTCGAACATGGCCGCATGGGCGTCGACCCAGGCCGGGGTCCGCCCCTCGACCGGCCCGGCCAGGTCGACCCCGACCACGCCCGAGTCCATCCGGCGGATGGCCGCCTCCAGCACCGGCCGGTTCCAGTCCGGGTCGACCCCGCCCATCAGGCAGGCCAGCAGCACCACCCGGGTCCCGGTGGCCGCCTCGGCCTGGGCGGCCGCCTCCCCGACGGTGGCCAGGACCTCGTCGATGGTCAGCCCCTGGCCGGTGTTGAGCCGCGGGCAGAAGCGCAGCTCCGAGTAGACCACCCCGTCGGCGGCCAGGTCCTCGACCAGCTCGGTGGTCACCCTGGCCAGGTGCTCCTTGGTCTGCAGCAGCGGCAGCAGCACCTCGAACCCCTGGAGGGCCTCGAGCAGCCCCGCCCGCCGGGTCACCCGCACCCTGGCCATCGCCGCCCCCTGGGGCGCGTCGCCCGCCACCACCCCGACCTCCCGGGCCAGCTCCTCGACCGTCGCCGGCCGCAGCGACCCGTCGAGGTGCAGGTGCAGCTCGGCCTTGGGCAGCCGGCGCAAGGCGTCATCGGTGACGGCGACCAAACCAGTTCCTCCTGAGCGCGGTCCGCAGCAGCGGTAGCCTACCCGCCCCACCCGCCATCGAGGAGACGACGCCGATGCCCGGCCCCGACGGTGACCGACCCACCACCCGCGACGACGTGCTCCCCGCCGGGGCCCGCCACTGCTTCGCCTGCGGCGACGCCAACCCCATCGGCATGCACCTGGACGACATCCGCCGCGAGGGCGACCAGGTCCTGGCCACCCTCCACCCCCGCCCCGAGTTCCAGAGCTACCCCGGCGTCCTCCACGGCGGCCTCTCGGCCACCGCCCTCGACGAGGTCATGGGCTACGCCTCCATCCTCCTGGCCGGCATCTGGGCGGCCACCGCCACCATGGACCTCCGCTACCGCGCCCAGGTCCCCTACACCGCCCCCCTCCCCCTGGTCGCCGGCCTCACCGACACCCGTGGCCGCCGCGTCCGCACCTGGTCCCGCCTGTACCTGCCCTCGGGCGAGGTCGGCGCCGAGGCGACCGCCCTGCTGGTCGCCCTCCCCGAGGACCTGGCCGAACGGGCCCGGGCCCTCTACGGGCCGATGGCCTGAGACCCTGGCCGGCTCAGCTCCGGAAGAACCCGGTCAGGACCGGGGCCAGGGTCTCGCCGGGGACGCCGTGCCACCCGCCGGCCAGGTGGCGGTGGGTGCTGTCGGGGAGGGCCCCGGCCACCGTGGCCGCCGAACCGGTGATGGAGTCGGAGCTGCCCTGGCTGTCCAGGACCAGGGTCGGGACCGTCACCGACCGCAGGAGCGGGAGCGACATGGCGTCCGAGAGCCGGCAGTCGTAGACCAGGGTGGGGGCCACCGCCTCAAGGGCCGCCCAGACCGGCGGGGTCATCTGGTCCATGACCTCGTCGGGGACGCCGATGCCGCGGTGGAAGAACTCCACCGCCTCCCGCCGCCGGCCCGAGGTCACCAGCTCGGCCAGCTCGGCGGTGAAGCCGGACTCGCCCGCGGGGGCCGGGGCCGGCTCGATCGGCGGCTCGAACAGGGCCAGCTTGGCGATGGCCAGCCCGCGGGCGGCGGCGTGCAGAGCCAGCAGCCCGCCGGAGGAGAAGGCGTACACGAAGGCCGACCCGCCGGCCTCGGCGATGAGCGCGGCCAGGTCGTCGACCTCACGCTCGATCGCGTAGGGCGGGGTGTCGGTGCTGGCGCCGCGGCCCCGGCGGTCGTAGAGGTAGACGGTGAAGTCCTCGGCCAGCAGCTCCACCGGCGGTGGGAAGGGCCGGAAGTCCCGGTAGCTCCCGGCGGCGTCCACCGCGATGAGGGCCGGGCCGGCGCCGGATCGCTCGAACGCGATCGAGGTGCCGTCGCTGGAGGTGACGCGGCCGGTTTCGGTCATGGCGGTGCTCCTTCTGGTGTGGTCGGCTCGGAAGGTTGTCGAATGGGCCACCCCCGAATCGACACCTTCACGGAACCATCGACCGGAGGAGCCGAGGATGCGCTATCTGTGCCTGGTCTACGCCGACGAGGCGACCCTGAACGCCCTGCCCCAGCCCGAGGTCGACGCCCTCATCGACGAGACCCTTGCCACCAACCAGGCACTGGCCGAGAGCGGCCAGCTCGTCCTGGCCGAGGCCCTGGAGCAGGTCGAGGCGGCCACCACCGTGCGGGTCCGCAACCGCCGCCTGTCGGCCACCGACGGGCCGTTCGCCGAGACCCGCGAGCAGCTCGGCGGGTTCGTGCTCATCGAGGCCAGGGACCTCAACGAGGCCATCCAGATCGCCGGGCGGCTCCCGAGCGCCCGCCTCGGGAGCGTCGAGGTCCGCCCGGTGATCGATCTCCAGCGGGAACGCTCGGGCCCGTGAGCCAGGGCGCGGCCGCCGAGCCGCGAGCCCGGATCGAGCGCCTCTACCGGTCCGAGTCGCGCCGGGTCCTGGCCACCCTGATCCGGGTGCTGGGCGACTTCGACCTGGCCGAGGAGGCGCTCCAGGACGCGTTCACGGCGGCGCTGGCCCAGTGGCCGCGGGACGGCCTGCCGGCCAACCCCCGGGCCTGGCTGGTCTCGACCGGCCGCTTCAAGGCCATCGACCGGCTGCGGCGGCGGGCCCGGTTCGACGCCGCCCTTGGGGAGCTGGCGGCGCGGCTCGACGACCAGGCCCCCGACCCCGCCGGCCAGGACGACCAGCTGCTGGAGGACGACCGGCTGCGGCTGATCTTCACCTGCTGCCATCCCGCCCTGTCGCCCGACGCCCAGGTGGCGATGACCCTGCGCGAGGTCTGCGGGCTCACCACCGAGGAGGTCGCCCACGGCTTCCTCACCGGCCCGCCGACGGTGGCCCAGCGGATCGTGCGGGCCAAGGCCAAGATCCGGGCCGCCGGCATCCCCTATGCGGTGCCGCCCCCGGCCGAGCTGGCCGACCGGCTCGAGATCGTCCTCCAGGTCGTCTACCTGGTCTTCACCCAGGGGTACGGGCCCGCGTCGGGGGACGCGGTGGTCCGCCCCGACCTGGCCGACGAGGCGATCCGCCTTGGCCGGCTGGTGGCCGAGCTCCTCCCGGAACCGGAGGCGCTCGGCCTGCTGGCCCTGCTGCTGCTCCAGGACTCCCGCCGGGCCGCCCGGGCCACGGCCGAGGGCGAGCTGATCCTCCTGGCCGACCAGGACCGCTCCCGCTGGGACCGGGCCCGGATCGCCGAGGGGGCCGCCCTGCTCCGGCGGGCCATCTCGTCAGGGGAGGTCGGGCCCTACACGCTCCAGGCGGCGATCGCCGCCGCCCACGCCGAGGCACCCACCGCCCAGGCCACCGACTGGGACCGGATCGTCGGCCTCTACGACCTCCTGGTGCGGGCCGACCCGTCGCCGGTGGTCGAGCTGAACCGGGCCGTGGCCGTGGCCATGCGCGACGGCCCGGCCGCGGGCCTGGCCCTGATCGACGCCCTGCTGGCCGCCGGCCAGCTCGGCGGCTACCACCTGGCCCACGCCGCCCGGGCCGACCTGCTCCGCCGCCTCGGCCGGCCGGACGACGCCCGGGCCGCCTACACCCGCGCCCTCGGCCTGACCCGGCAGGGACCCGAGCGGCGCTTCCTCGAGCGCCGGCTGCGGGAGCTGGGGCGGGGCTAGAACGCGGCCGACCTGCGGCGGCGCCTGGCCCGGCGGAACATGGCGACGGCGGCCCAGCCGAACAGGAGCAGCACGACCACGACCAGGATGGGGAGGAACACCGCGACCAGGCTCATGCCGAGGGAGGCGGCGTCCTCGGCGGCGCTGACCACCGGGGTCCCGGCGCCAACGGTGGTGGCGTTGACCAGGGGACGGGCGGTGGCCTTGGTGGCGTGGACGATGCCGGCGACGGCGACGCCGAGGAGGACGCCGACCCAGGGGTGCTCCTGCATCCAGGTGGAGTTGTCGGCCTGCTCGGCGGCGGTGGTGGCGGCGAAGATGACGCCGCCGACGGTGGGGCGGACCAGGGTCTGGATGGCGTCGTTGACGTGGTCGACCACGGCCACCTTGTCGAGGACGAGCTCGGCCAGGAGCAGCACCGAGACGATCGCCAGGGCCCAGCCGGACTGGATCCAGCGGTAGGGCTCGGGGAGGGTGATGACGTCGGTGAAGCGGGCCAGGACGCCGACCAGCAGCAGCGGGATGTAGGCGTTCAGGCCCGCCGCCGCCGACAGGCCGAGGCCGGTGAGCGATGCCAGCATGCCCTCCAGCTTCCCCCTGGAGGGGTGGGTCACACAATCAGGCGGCGGTCCACCGGGCGGTGGCGGTTCTGCTCGGCGACCAGGAGGGCCTCGACGGCGAACTGGTCGAGCGGGCGGGCGAAGTGGAAGCCCTGGCCGTAGGGGCAGCCCAGGCGGGCCAGCTCCAGGGCCTGGGCCTCCTGCTCGATGCCCTCGGCGATCACCCGCAGGCCGAGGAGGTCGGCGATGCGCAGGATGGCGTTGGTCAGGGCCTGCTCCTCGGCCCCGCGGAGCAGGCCGTCCACGAACGGCTTGGCCAGCTTGAGGACGTCAACGGGCAGGTGGCGCAGGTAGGCCAGGGACGAGTAGCCGGTGCCGAAGTCGTCGAGGCCAGGTGGACCCCGAGGGCCCGCAGGCCGACCAGGCGCTCCAGCTTGGCCTCCTGGTCGGTGGCCAGCACGCTCTCGGTGATCTCCAGCATCAGCTGGTCGGGGTCGAGGCCGGAGGCGTCAAGGGCCCCGGCCACGTCCTCGAGCAGGTCGGGCTGCTGGAGCTGGCGCACCGACAGGTTGACGCTGAGGAACGGGTGGGGCTGGAGGGGGAAGCGGCGCTGCCAGTCGCGGGCCGCCTGGCAGGCGGCGTGCAGGACCCAGCGGCCGATGGGGACGATCAGGCCGGTGTCCTCGGCCAGGGAGACGAACTCGCCCGGCATGACCAGGCCCCGCTCGGGGTGGTCCCAGCGGACCAGCGCCTCCAGCCCGGCCAGCCTGCCCCCGGGCAGCTCGACCACCGGCTGGTAGCGGACGGTGAACTGCTGGCGGATGACGGCCCGGCGCAGGGCGGCCTCGAAGTCGAGGCGCTGCACGGCCCGGGTGTGCATGGCCGTGTCGAACACCCGGACCCCGGCCCGGCCGGCCGTCTTGGCCGCGTACATGGCCATGTCGGCGTCGCGCAGCAGCCGCTCGGGGTCCTCGTCGCCGCCGCGGGCCAGGCGGACCCCGACGCTGGCCCGGGCCAGCACCTCCCGCCCGGACACGGTCACCGGGGTGCGCAGGATGGCCGCCAGCCGCTCGCCCAGGGCGACCGCCTCGCCCTCGTCGGCGACCCGGGGGACGAGCACGGCGAACTCGTCGCCGCCGAGGCGGGCGGCCAGGTCGCCCGGGCCCAGGCAGCCCCGCAGCCGCTCGGCCACCACCCGCAGGACCTCGTCCCCGGAGGAGTGGCCCAGGCTGTCGTTGATCGTCTTGAAGTCGTCCAGGTCGAGCAGGAGCAGGGCCGGGGCCGGCCCGCCGGGGGGGCCCGGGGGGCCGTCGAGGGTGCCGAGCGCCTCCTGCAGCCGCCGCGAGAAGGCGGTCCGGTTGGCCAGCCCGGTGAGCGGGTCGACGCTGGCCCGCCGGGCCACCTCGGCGGCCAGGTCGGCCCGTTCCAGGGCCAGGGTCACCTGGGCCCGGAGGGACTCGAGGGCGGCCCGGGCCTCCTCGGGGACCAGGTCCAGGTCGCGGGCCAGCTCGGCCGGGGCGTCGAGGCCGAGCAGCTCGGCGGTGGCCTCGGCGGCGACCCGGTGGACGGCGGCGGCGTCGGGCGCGGCCAGCAGGGCCGCCCCGGCCGTGGCCAGCAGCCGCTCACGGCCGGCGGCGCGCCGCCGCGCTGGGAACTGCCACCCCACGTTCGCTCCTCCTGGGCCGAGAATGCCTTGTCAGGTTCTTCGGCAGCCGGAGCGGTGGCTGTAGGCGGCTCAGCCGGTGTCGGCCGCGGCCTCGGGGGCCACCGACCAGGTGTAGGCCTCCTTGAGCAGCCGCAGGTACATGAAGGTCTCGGTCTCGCGCACGCCCTCGATCCCGGCCAGGTCCTCCGAGAGCAGGCGCAGCAGGTGGTCGTTGTCCTCGCAGACCACCTCGGCCAGCATGTCGAACGACCCGGCGGTCAGCACCAGGTACGACACCTCGGGCAGGCGCCCGACGGCCTCGGCGACCTGCTTGCGGGCCCGGCCGTCGACCGAGATGGCCACCATGGCCATGGCCTGGTAGCCGAGGGTCATCGGGTCGGCCACGGCCACCACCTGCATGATCCCGGCCGCCTGGAGCCGGGCCACCCGCTGGCGCACGGCCGCCTCGGACAGGCCGAGCTCCCGGCCGATGCTGGTGAAGGGGCGGCGCCCGTCGCGCTGCAGGGCGGCCACGATGCGCCGGTCGACCGCGTCGACCCTTGCCGTCCTGGACATGCGAACTACCTCCAGATTCTTTTGCCAAGGAACGAGTTTCGAAGTAGTCTATCTCAGTCTCGACGTAAGGCGAAGACAGCCCGGAGCATCCAGGAGCGTGATCAGCATGGGCCGACGGCCCGACCAGGAGCGGATCGACAGCCTCACCAAGGCCAGGACCCAGCTCGTCCACGAGCGCACCCCCAAGTCGCGGGAGTGGCGCGAGCGCTCGCTCGCCTCGCTGCCCCTCGGGGTCGCCTCCAGCTTCCAGGACGCCCCGCCCTACCCGATCTTCTTCGAGCGGGCCAAGGGCAGCCGCGTCTGGGACGTCGACGGCAACGAGTACGCCGACTACCACAACGGCTTCGGGGTGATGGCCGTCGGCCACGCCCACCCCAAGATCGTCGAGGCCCTGTCCGAGCGGGCCGCCATCGGCACCCACTTCGCCCAGCCGGTGGCCGAGACCACCCTGCTGGCCGAGGAGCTCTGCAGGCGCTTCCGGATCGACCAGATGCGCTTCACCAACTCGGGCACCGAGGCCACCATGGACGCCATCCGGCTGGCCCGCGGGGTCACCGGCCGGGACAAGATCGTCAAGATCGAGGGCTCCTACCACGGCCACCACGAGTCGGTGCTGGTCTCGATCCGGCCCAGCCGGGACAAGATGGGCCCGCGGGAGACCCCGGCCAGCGTCGAGTTCGGCTCCGGCACCCCCAAGGCCGTGACCGAGCTGACCCTGATCGTCCCCTACAACGACGCCGAGGCGCTGGACCGGCTGCTGGCCGCCAACGCCGGCGAGGTCGCGGGCATGATCATGGAGCCGGTGATGATGAACGTCGGCATCATCGACCCCGAGCCCGGCTACCTGGAGGCGGTCCGCGAGATCTGCTCCCGCCACGGCGTCATCCTCATCTTCGACGAGGTCAAGACCGGGGCCACCATCGCCTACGGCGGGGCCGAGGAGGTCTACGGGGTCGCCCCCGACCTCAAGTGCTTCGCCAAGGCCGTCGGCGGCGGCACCCCCCTTGGCGGGTTCGGCGGCCGGGGCGAGCTGATGGCCGAGATCGCCAAGGACGGCGTGCCCCAGCTGGGCACCTTCAACGGCAACCCGCTGTGCGCCCGGGCCGGGCTGGTCGCCCTGACCGAGGTCCTCACCGAGGGCGCCTACAAGGAGCTCAACCGGCTCAACGACGCCCAGCTGGCCGGCTGCCAGCGGGTCATCGACACCTACGACCTGCCCTGCTACACCACCGGGGTGGGCGGCAAGGGCGCGGTCATGTACGCCCCCGAGCGGCTGCGCGACTACCGCGCCTACGCCGGCTTCGACGGCGACGGGGTCGACGAGCACCTCTCCTACCTGTCCTGGCTGTACGAGATGACCGAGGGCGTGTTCATGACCCCGGGCATCGACGAGCAGTGGACCCTGTCGGTGCAGCACACCGACGAGGACGTGGCCCGCTACGTCAACGCCTTCGAGACGTTCGCCAAGGAGGTCACCGGCAGCTGATGCGCCTCGGGGTGATGCTCGGCTACTTCGGGGCCGGGACGACGGCCGGAGAGCAGCTGGAGCTGGTCCGGGAGGCGGAGCGGCTCGGCTACGACTCGGCCTGGGTGGCCGAGGCCTACGGCTCGGACGCGGCCACCGTGCTGGCCTGGCTGGCCGCCCAGACCAGTTCCATCGACCTGGGGTCGGCGGTGTTCCAGATCCCGGCCCGGAGCCCGGCCATGACGGCCATGACCGCGGCCACCCTTGACCAGCTGTCGGGGGGGCGGTTCCGGCTCGGCCTCGGCCTGTCCGGGCCCCAGGTGGCCGAGGGCTGGCACGGCCAGCGGTTCGCCCGGCCGCTGGCCCGGACCCGCGACTACCTGACCGTGGTCCGGATGGCCCTGGAGCGCCGGCGGGTCGCCTACCAGGGCGAGACCCTGGAGCTGCCGCTGCCCGACGGGCCGGGCAAGGCCCTCAAGCTCACCATCAGCCCGGCCCAGGCCCGCCTGCCCATCTACCTGGCCGCCATGGGCCCGAAGAACCTGGCCATGGCCGGGGAGCTGGCCGACGGCTGGCTCGGGTTCCTGTACGCGCCCGAGCACGCCGGCGGGTTCCGCGACCAGCTGGCCGCCGGGGCGGCCCGGGCCGGCCGCGACCTGGACGGCTTCGACATCGCCCCCAACGTCCAGGTCCACGTCAGCGACGACCTGGCCGCGGCCCGTGACGTCATGCGCCCGTTCCTGGCCCTGTACATCGGCGGCATGGGCTCGCGGGAGCGCAACTTCTACACCGAGCAGGCCGGCCGCTACGGCTTCGAGCAGGCCGCCGCCCAGGTCCAGGAGCACTACCTGGCCGGCCGCCGCGCCGAGGCCGGGGCCGCCCTCCCCGACGAGCTGATCGACCTGGTCACCCTGTGCGGCCCGGCCGGCCGGGTCCGCGAGCGCCTGGCCGCCCACCGCGAGGCCGGGGTCGGCACCCTGATCGCCGCCCCCACCGCCTGGACCCACGAGGATCGGGTCGCCCAGCTCCGCCGGCTGGCCGAGCTCGCCGCTTGACCCTCCTGTCGGGGGAGCGTCCAGGGTGGTCGGCGGAAGGGAGGGACGCGAGTGGACGACCTGCTGCCGATCGGGCGCTTCTCCAGAGCGACCCGGCTGTCGGTGAAGGCGCTGCGCCACTACGACGAGCTCGGCCTGCTGCGGCCGGCGCACGTCGACCCGTCCTCCGGCTACCGCTACTACCGGCCGGCCCAGGCCAACCAGGCCGAGGCCATCCGCATCCTGCGGTCGGTGGAGATGCCGCTGGAGGAGATCGGCGAGCTGCTGGCCTCCGGCGGCGGCGAGCCGGCGGCCGAGCGCCTGCGCCGGCACCGGGAGCGGCTGGAGGCGCGCCTGGCCGAGCACCGGCGGATGCTCGCGTTCCTCCAACGGCTCCTGGAGAAGGAGGACGTCATGCCGTACGAGGTGACCGTCAAGGAGCTGCCGGCCCAGCCGGTGGCCGCGACCCGCACCACCAGCAACCTGCGGGAGATCTCGTCCGCGATCAGCGACGGGGTCCACACGATCCTGGCCGAGCTGGGCGCGCGGGGGATCGAGCCCGCCGGGCCGCTCCAGGTCGTGTACCACGCCACCGAGGTGCTGGACTCCGAGACCAGCGCCCCGATCGAGATCTGCTTCCCGGTGGCGGCCCCGTTCGAGGGGACGGGCGAGGTCTACGGGACCGAGCTGGCCGGCGGCCCGGCCGCCGTCACCCTCCACCGCGGCCCCTACGCCGAGATCGGCCCCGCCTACCACACCGTCTCCGGCTGGGTGCAGGACCACGGCCACGAGCTCGCCGGCGGCCCCCGCGAGGTCTACCTCAACGACCCCTCCCAGGTCACC
>OCZS010000043.1_pt1 | contig 35001 bp, 32 predicted proteins | sample 1539071 | NCBI WGS metagenome assembly OCZS01 (sample SAMEA3113584, study PRJEB22503) | soil metagenome
CTTTCATATGGTGGATTGACCGCTTTCCTTGCTGGTTAAGAGCAAAAATTATACAAAAATATTTTTTTAGTTTGACAAGTGGTTTTGGACTCTTATGTTTCCTTGACCTTGTCTTCTCGGTCGGTTGCATCTGAATCAAATGTCGCCTTCTCCGTATTTTATATAATCTATCCTATAGCAAGATAATCGGAAGCTAGAATATCATTTAGCACGCATGGAACCTATTTCCTGATTTTATCTTATAAAAGCCATTTCCCTTTTTGTCAATCTCACTTGGAGAAACTTATCCCTCTGAGAATACATATATAATTCAGTCGTCAATGCATCTCAAGATACATCGTGCGTCTTGCTGCGTTCAACGTCGAAAATATGTTCAATCGTGCCTCTATCATGAATCTTCCTACATGGGAACAAGGCAAACAAGTATTACAAGATTTCAGCCAACTCTCAGATTTAATTCAAAAGCAACCATATTCGCAATCTGACAAAAATAAAATGATAGATATTATGAAAAGGCATAAAGGGTTGCTTACGAATGGTAAAAGTAAGTATATTCTTCTTAACAAGATTCGTGGTACATTCCTTTCCAAAAAAAAGATTGTGGCTAATGGACGCGATGACTGGATAGGTTGGTTTGATCTTGCGCAAGAGCATGTCAAGGAGACGGCTATTGAAAACACTGCACGTGTAGCTCGAGAACTTAATGCTGATGTTTTTTGTGTGATAGAAGCAGAAAATCGCACTGCGCTCAATCGCTTCAATGATGCTGTCATCCCAAAAGTTGGCGGCCCTAAGTACTCTCATGTGATGCTCATAGATGGCAACGATGATCGTGGTATAGATGTCGGCATCATGACTCGCAACACATTTGACATCCTATCCATAGTGAGTCATGTGGATGATACTGATGAAAAAGGAAGGATCTTTAGTCGTGATTGTGCTGAGTATCAGATCCGAACGCCATCGGGAGAAACTTTGCTCGTATTGGTCAATCATTTTAAGAGTATGGGATATGGTTCACAGGAGGATAATGATAGCAAACGTAAGCGTCAGGCCAAACGAGTGCGAGAGATTTATGAGGAGCGAGTCAATCAGGGGCTCAAATTTATTGCGATCGCTGGCGACTTGAATGATATACCCGATCGTGATCCACTACAACCACTGCTAGGCAATGGTTCAAATCTTATTGAGGTTATGCAGCACAGCAAATTCAGGGGCGATGGAAGACCCGGTACCCACGGTCATGGAAACAAAGGAGATAAACTAGACTATATTCTAATGTCACCACCGCTTGCCGATAGAATACAAGAAGGAGGGATTGAACGACGTGGGATTTGGGGAGGAAAGCATGGTACTCTTTTCCCACATTTTCCAGAAATTAAGGAAGCAAAAGATGCCGCATCGGATCATGCAGGGTTGTGGGTAGACATTGACCTCTGATCTCTGCATGCAATTAGCATAAATCATTTGCAAAATACTAGGGCTTTAGACTATTAATAATGGCATTGTAAACATAGTAGGATATTAATTAATTGACAACCAAAGACTCCTATTTTTATAGACACTGGGAGGTTAATAAGTAACAGTTAGTTACTATTATAACCATTACTATTATAACTATCATGTTAAGTGGTAAGGCAAATTAGCATGGATTGCTTTACCTAACATAAGTAACAGACCACAATAAGTAGCAGACCACAACAAGAAGTTCGTGAAACAGAGAAGATTACATAAAAATCCATTGTGACATTTACTTGCTTTAAGGGAATTAGTACAAGGGAGCAGAAGAAAATAGGAAAAATGATGCAAAAGATCTAGACCAGTTGTGATATATCTTTCTAATAACATAAAAGTCCGAAGGTCTTAAGGTTACCTGAGATTGGTAGAAGAAGTGTGTTCTGTGTGCTATAGGTTCTTAGAGTCTACATATGATAAAAAAAGAATGAAAAGTGTAAAAAAAATAAGCGAAGGCACTAATATGCAGTGTAAGAGTATTTATCATAAGAAATTGACCGATAGTTTCAAGTCCTAACAATGGATCTGTCACTCATAATTTCTTTACAATAGGCAATGTACATAATAGTATCCAAAATCCACTAATGGACAGATGAGATGAAATTGATAATATGTCTCGTTAGATTTTGCATGTAAGGTAGCACTAGAAAATCTAGCTTAAATGAATATTTTTGGTTATATTGGGGCTTCCTTGATGAGTTTATTTGCGTCCTCTTCTTTTTTCCTATTTCCTATTTTCCAATTACTCTTAACGATTCCCATGATGAGGATCCATCTTTGATAGTTGGTGCGGCATTTCAAAAATGATAATATCCTTATCTTTCTGATTCAAGCCAAGCTAAAATTTCATAGCAAAAAATCAAAAAAAGAAGAGTGTTGCCTCCTCGAATTCAGATTAATATAGTTGGATAGGAAATTGTGTCTTTTCTGGGCGCAGTAAAAGCGTATTCTTGACTGAGTGACTATAACGTAGAGTAATATTATCCCATCATTGTACCTTGCATCTCTATTGTGGCCGACTAGGCTCATTGAAGATTAATAGCAAAATTATCCACATCTCGAGTTAGCAATGTAAATCAAAAGCAATAGCGAATCATTCACTCACCTATGGATTATGATATGATTTTACCACAAGGCTCTTGTAAAAATACATTAACTAGATCCACATCACAAAGTTGACCCTTTTGCTTTTAATGATGAACCTATAACTAGTAGATTAGACTTTTGAAAATAGATTCAGCAAAATTAAGATACAAAGTCAACTATAGCCCAATCAATTTTAACAATAACACACGAATGTACAAAACCGGTTCAGAATTGTACAACAGGTACGAGCAAGCACGAGCAAATCAATGGAAATGTGAAAAGTGTGATAACAGATTTGCAACATTTAAAAAGTTAAGACAGCACAAGTCCCAAGATCACTCATACTAATAATAAATGCCTTAATGTGCACAAATGGAATTCATATATCTCTTTTATCATCGTCAGCAGAGGCAAAGGTCCGTAAATTGTCTCGATAGGGGTTAGTTAATCACATCTGATAGTTGAATTGTGCCGGGGCAGTAATGACGATGAAACTTTCTCCTCGACTAATTGTAGACTCTATTATTATTATTATTCTTTTAAAATTGTATTCCGCAAAGATTGTACGTTGTCGGGATTTTGTGTAAATTAGACAATATGATCCAGTCCCTTAAGTAATCCATAATATCTGCTTTTGCTGCTGTAGTATCGGTTCCATTTTGACAGTTCTTATTTTCTATAATTTTTAAGCGTCTGAACTAACCATTCTACCTCATCCTTGGTCTTAGCCAGGTGACCTATTTTCATACAATCCCTTATATCTTTAGATTTCATTTTGTTCCATACTGACTCTGCTATTGAAGTTGCAATTTCTTCGGTAATTCCCTCAAAATTTAGCATATGTATTGCAACTTCACGAAAATCCGCATATTTGTATTGTTTAAAATGAAGTACAACAAATCTTGAAAGCAATGGAGTCAGCATTCGATCTGTTCCGTTACTGGTTGCAAACACCCATGTCTTTAGCTGAGTTTTACGCGTTTTCTGAAATTTGGTTTCTGTAATCATACCAGATTCCATAAGACTTAGGAGTGCAGTTTGATCTTTCATTGGCATATGTTCGATCTCATCTACGATTAGATACCTTGGACGATTAGTAAACAGATAATCGATCATTCCCGACCTGGTGCTGTGACTGCCTAGGGTAAAGTAAGAACGTTGTAACTTCATACACTCTAACATGAATAGGGTCTTGGCCGAGGCTGGAGGGCCTACCAATAGTACGTGAACTGGTTTTTCCGATGTTAATGATAAGCTAAATAATTTTTTAACGTCATTATAGCCCACAATATTACTAAAAAGTTGGCTTGATGGGGAAAACTTAAGTAAATTATCTGTATTCTTGCGTTTGGTGTCCGGCGACCTCTCTGGGACTAGTTCTCTCTCTTCAGCGGGTCTGCTGATTTTATTCATATCCGCGGCGACATTATCGTCCTGTTTAAATGTCATGGTTATATTGAGCAAATGGGCTATTATAGATGTTGCATAAGAGATGATGTCAAACTAGCTTTTGGCCGTTAGACATCCTACAATCTTTATATTTTGATTCAATGTTTTTTGAAATATTTATCTATGGAGCAGTTATTATCCATCAGTCATATTTTATTCCTAAGGTATTGGAAAATTGAGAACTTATTATGATATTTCAGTTGTGGTATTTGTAACTTATTCATTCCTCGTCAATTGATAGATTATCGCCAGATATGCAGAAAATATAAATGGCATGATATGTGGTTTACACACCAGACTTAAAGTCTACAACGCTTTTGATATCTAACAGATCTAATTCTTTGGCCATCTTCTTGGCTTCGTCAGTCTCGGGATCCTGATTTATGCATTTATCATAGAACTTGCAATATGGGCATTTGCTTCTCTTTGCCTCATCTATCAATCTTGGCAGCAGGGAAACGTTATTTTCCTCCAAAGCCCTTAAAAAGAGATTTTTTCTTCTTATCATTTCATTTTTTAAGATCTCCCTTGCTATGTCATCTTTGGGCAAAATGACATCCCAACTTTCGATGCCTACATCCTCTGCATCGAACGGCCTGAAGAAATAGTCTCCCTTTGTATCACTTTTAATCCATTTGAGTTCTTTGATATTATATCTTATAGAAATAATCCCTTTCTCTATGCCTGTCATGACCAGATAATACAATAATTGTCTCAAGTAGGCTCTAAAGGTGTCATCATAAAAGTCTAAGCGTTTTCCGTTTATTGTATCTTTTAATTCTACAATTGTGTCTCTACTGCCCGTCATGATGTCCGGGTGTGCTACAATTCCATCCATCTCAATATTAGCCTGTGCTACTCCAATATCCGCAAGTTGAGTGATTACGAATTCACTCGACTCCCCTCTTATAAAATGGTGTACCATTTCATTAGAAATGGAGTCCTCGTCTGGAAATTTCCTGGAGTAGTACTGCTTTCTAATACAAGTTGTTGGCAGAATGTCCGAAACATGCACAGTATTGTCGGTTCTTTTTCTCTCATCACATCTTGTTTTCAGATTCCTCTGAAGTATATCGGTAAATTCTTGACTCTTCTTAATTATGATAACCATTAACTACGCGTCTTCTCCGCTAGACGAAATAGCATGCTGCTCGAGCATATCAACATTATATAATGAAAATACAAGACCCTTATTTTTATTCTTTAAACCCGTTTCTCTGCGAATTGGCCTTATGCTTCAGAGCTACATATCCGGATAGTCTATTTTTTGCTACATAAAAGAGACATATAGATCCTGTGTGCAATGGCACCAAAAATTGGCCAATTCCAAGGAAAGATACTAAAACGAGCTCTCGATATATAGATAATACTACAAGCCTGGTCCTTCGAGTCTAAAATATCCAAATCCTTTGATCGGTCTTGGTGATGTATCGAACAGTTCAGAATGGGAATTTTTAGCGAGCATAGCTAATAATTTCTTCCCTGCTTGCATCTTTCTTTTTTTGAGTCCGATCTCTTTAACTACCTCTTTTGAGTATTTTCCTACTTGCGGTCCAAAATCCATTCCGAAGAGGACTATCCGCCAAGCTCCAAACTCTTCTGCCAAAAATACACATCTGTCGCCGTCAGTGAATCCACCAAAGTTATAGACATTTTTTGTAGGCATTACTTGTGTGGTGCCAATAATACGACGGAATTTTGGGATGACTTTTTTGAGCATATCGATATTATCCCCATGAGCGTGTACAACTATTATAGCTCCTATCTTCTCGGCTTTTTTTAAAAATGATAAATTTCCATCTAAATCAGTAACTACAATATCCGGTTTTATCTTATTTTCAATAAGTGCTTGTACTGCTCCATTTGCAACCACTTTTACGTACTTTCGATATTCCCTTTGTTTTAGATATTCAATATTTCGATCTAAACTTGGACCAGCACCTATCACCATTACTTGCTTTCCCGCTAATTTTCTTTTAAGCACTTTAATATCAAGAGCCTTTCTCTTTATCATAGTAGAAAGTAACCCTGCCGCTTCTTGATCCTTTTCTGTACTATACCCAAACTGTTGTCTGATGTCCTGATAGTAAGGAAACCAGTCTATGAATTTCACGTCTTCTGATGCAGAGAAGTTATTAATAGACTGTGTGTTGAATATTTATCACTTGGCCAGAAAAACTATATATGGTAAATGTCCGAAATGCAGAACAAAGAGCCAACTTGAGGTTGTGTCAGGAAATCCGGGTAAGGAGAAATTTAAATGCAACCAATGTTACCACAGGTTTGGCATGGACGAGCTATAATGTTATTATTTCTGCATGTTGCTAAATTGTATCAACTAGTTGTATCGGCAAAGAGCCACATCTAAGAGTTAATTAATAGACGTGATTCTTTTTTCTTAAGCTCGGTATAACAACTTATCTTGTCATAAAATTGCATTTGTACCTATGCAATTATTGATAGATCGGGGGCAAACGTACTATTTTATCGAGGGAAATTAGGAATGAGAGATACAGTAGCTCGTTTACGTCATAGTTAACAAGATCCTAGCTAATTGTATAAGGTAATATCCTTACAGGATTTCGGTTTTCGTACTCCGTAATATAGCGGTCAAACTGTAATGTAATTCCTATTTCATCTAGACCATCAAGCAATACCTTTTTCTTTGATCCTTCTACCTCAAAACAAACAACTCTGGAATTTATCGAATCTGTGACTGTAATTTTTTGTTCAGGTAAACTAATTTCTAATTCTATTTTATCAATGTTCTGAAACAAATAGTCAATCTCTTGATGGTCTAGCCTAATTGGCAAAATTCCGTTTTTGAAGCAGTTACTGTAAAAAATATCGGCAAATGATGGAGCAATAATTACCTTGAAACCATAATCGCGAATGGCCCAAGCCGCGTGTTCGCGAGAACTCCCACTTCCAAAATTATCACGGGCAAGTAATATCTGTCGTCCGCTATACTTTGCATGGTTTAAGACAAAGTCGTCTCTCAGCTTACCATCACTATTAAATCTCCAATCGTAAAAAAGGTATTTCCCATATCCGGTTTTGTGAATGAGCTTGAGAAATTGCTTTGGAATTATTTGATCTGTGTCTACGTTAACCATATCTAAGGGAATTGCCTTGCTTTTTATTATCCGAATGGGCTCCATGTTATGTTTCGCTCGACTGGTTTACAACCACTCCCTTATATCTACAAAATGGCCTTCAATAGCCGCCGCTGCCGCCATAATAGGACTCACGAGGTGTGTTCTACCTCCTGTCCCCTGCCTCCCCTCGAAGTTACGATTTGAAGTACTTGCACACCGTTCGCCGCGGGCTAAGATATCTGGGTTCATGCCAAGACACATACTACAGCCAGATTCCCTCCATTCAAATCCTGCGTCCTTGAAAACCATATCTAGCCCTAGTCTCTCTGCATCTAACTTTACCTGCTGAGAGCCAGGTACTATCATGGCCCTAACCTTTGGCGACACTCTCCTTCCCTTAACTACAATCGATGCTTCTATCAAATCTTCTAGCCTAGAATTTGTACACGAGCCAATAAAGACACGATCAATCGGGATATCAGTAATATGAACGCCAGGGCTAAGGTCCATGTATTGTAAAGCGCGTGTAGCTGCTTTTACCTCGCTCTCATTACCTTTGGCATACTCTTCAGGATATGGAATAGTCTCAGTAACATCTGCTGCCATAGAAGGATTAGTTCCCCAGGTAACTTGGGGTGCGATTGTACTGACCTCTATAGTGGCCGACTTATCAAAGTGAGAACTCTTATCTTCATTCGAGTTCTTTTTCCAAAATTCAACCATTTTCTCAAATTCCTCCTCCCTAGGCACATATCTTCGTCCCTTTAGATAATCAAAGGTGGTTTGATCAGGGGCGATCAATCCTGCCCTGGCGCCTGCTTCAATTGACATATTACATATCGTCATTCTCTGCTCCATAGAAAGCTCGGATATGATATTACCGCGATATTCAATAACTGTACCTGTAGCCCCGGCAGTTCCAATTTTTCGAATAATCGAAAGTATAATGTCTTTTGCGGTAATTGTATGCAGGTTTTTTCTAACCCCTGTAATATTTATCGCGAATGTCTTTGGCTTATCAATCCATAAACATTGGGTGGCCAGTACATGTTCAACTTCGCTTGTACCAATACCAAATGCAAATGCACCAAAAGCACCGTGAGTTGACGTGTGACTATCGCCACACACAATAGTGGTGCCGGGAAGGGTGATACCGAGTTGGGGCCCAATAATGTGTACTATGCCTTGGTCGGGGCTAGCAAGATCAAAAAGAGTGATACCAAATTCCCGACAGTTCTGAACCAGTGTTTCAATTTGAATGGAAGAGACTTTGTCGACAATTGGAAGAGATCTATTTTCAGTAGGAACATTATGATCCATTGTGGCAAAAGTTAAGTCAGGCCTTCTGACTTTTCTACCACTTAATCTAAGTCCTTCAAATGCCTGTGGTGAGGTGACTTCATGAATCAGATGACGATCGATGTAAATTAGTGATGGACCTGAATCCTGGTAATCATGACGCCCCTTTCCTTCTGTGTGTACTATATGATTGTCCCAAATTGTATCAAACGTCGTCATCGATATTCACTCCACAGTCTTCTGGGCTAAAGAGAAATATAACTATATATAATATTGAGAGTTTGTAGCCCACAGACTAGTAATTGATAATGCTTAAATTAGCAAGAGATAAAGGTATCCGTGTATATGTATTCTCGCCAACCGGACAGCAATAGGCATTTTGAATACGTCTCAGATCAAATCAAGAAAGGTACTACTACTTGTGCTCTAACATGCACTGACGGTGTAGCACTCGCCGCTGATACAAGAGCAAGTGCGGGTTTCTTTATTGCCGATAGACATGTAATGAAAATTCAGAAGGTTGATAAACACTTGGGCATGACAATTGCAGGTGGCGTGGCAGATGCACAGAACCTTGTGGATATAATGAGGTATAATGCAAATATCTATCGCCTTACAAATCGGGAACTTATGCCCATAAAATCTGCCGCAAGACTGTGCTCCAACGTATTGTTCAACCAGCGATTTTATCCCTACTATGTACAAATTATCCTTGCAGGTTATGATAATAAGGTGGGAGGACAGATATACAATATCGATCTGTTTGGGTCAATGACTAGCGAAAAATTCATTTCTACTGGAAGTGGCTCACCGGTAGCCTACGGTTATCTTGAATCCGAATTCAAGGATAACCTAAGCGTAAACGAATCTTACAAAATTGCCATACAGGCAATTGCAGCGGCCATTAGAAGGAATGCTGGTACTGGGGACAATATCAACGCGGTTATTATAGATAAAGATGGATACCGCGAACTATCTAAAGAAAAAAAGGAATCTGTTGTTTCAGATTTCAGATTTCAGTAATAGATAGTCTATCGTCCAATATGGTATTATCAAGCTAGAGGAATTAAGTTAATAGGTCCTTCATCAGCTTATTCTGTATATATATTGTTTTTTATTCGTACTGCATGAAAACCAGAAAGGACGAGCTGTTTTAGCCGTTCCTGGCTGAAGTGCTAATTCAGGCGATGACTATTGAAGAGAGATGATGTTCACTATTAGGCAGCAACTGTTCTGTATCAGACCACAATCTTCTGCTTTGGTGACCTCATGTGCTGTGTGTAGAAAATGATACCACTTAGTTATTCTATTGTAACAATGCAATAATTTAACACTCCTTATCAATTACAAGCCAAAGTATAATGACGAGTTTTAGTACTAATTGGGTCAAAGAGAAAAACAACTTAAATACTACAGAGAAAATTAGAGGAGCTGTAAGAACACCGCAACCACTAAAGCCCAGAATAGAGTTTGCAAAAAATAGGATTCAATCACAAAACCAAAAATTAGATACAATTCTTGGTAGACTAAACGGGAAAGAAAAATCTCTCTTCAACCAGGTTGTTAATCATTTGCAAAAACATGATGTACAAGAAAGTAGAGTCTTGTCAAACGAATTGGCACAAGTCAGAAAAAGCTCAAAGATGATATCGCAATTAAAGACTTCCTTAGAACAGGTTCATTTAAGGCTTGACTCAACAATCGATGTAGGGAATGTAATGGCGGCATTAGGACCAGCCATGGGCTCACTGACAAATCTGAGATCAGGACTTTCGGAGGTAATGCCTGAAGTAGACACGCAGTTAGGAGAGATTAACGGAGTGTTCAGCGATATCATGACAAACGCAGCAGCACTGGAAAATACATCAATTGCTTACGATGCAAGTGGGGAAGACGTAGATAAAATCTTATCAGAGGCTAACGCCGTGGCAGAACAGAGAGTTAATGAAAACTTCCCAGACGTACCAGTCGGATCGTTTGGTCACAATTCTAGGTCGAGGTCATCATCAATAGGTGAACATTCACAGTAGGATGATTTCCAAAAGGATTTCCAAAAGGATTTCCAATTTTTGCTCTATTATAGCTAGTCACGATTAGATCCACTCTCGTTCTTGTTACTCACTGGATGCGTTGTTGTCTCTTTAACATCAACTCAAAAGATGTTAAAATATAATGAAACCATTACTATTGTTGGCTTGAGGTTATATGAACATCAAAAATAAGGAGGCAGGCGTCATAATTATGTCCACTTTTCCTGATGAAAAATCTTGTATGTCAGTGGCAGAGGGATTAATCAAAAAGAAGCTGTGTGCATGCGTCAATTTGACAAAGGTCAGGTCATTATATACTTGGAATAACAAATTCGAGGATCAAGAAGAATATTTGGCTCTCTTTAAGAGTACGGCTTCGACTTCCAAGGAATTGAAATCAAATATTGAACGAGCACATCCATATAAGATACCAGAAATAGTCGAGTTAAAGATGAATAAAGTCTCAAGAGGCTATATGTCATGGTTGGCTGAGTCGACAAATGAAAAGGAAAAGAATAAAAACAGATTAAGAAGAAGTAGGAGGTCATAACAAATGGTCATCTCCAATAGTTCTGTCAGCGGATTGCGTAGCGAAGTAAAGCGACTATCCCTCCTAAAGCTGATACCCTCATCCCAATATCAGTAGACGAGTCCACTGCATAGACTTTTACCCCTTGACCTTCCAATAGATTTAAAAGTTTGATGACGTCGCTTTCAGCGGCTGTTTTAAAAATTGAATCTGAAAGAACTAGTCGACTAATGGCTTTCATCGAAGCGGCATTTCGCACCTCGTGAATACCAATTGCAAATTTGATCTCACTTTTGCTAACAAGATACATAACCTCATCAAGTATAGATGAGACTGACGCAAGTTTACTAGTATTCATAACTTCCTTCATTGCCGAGGATCTTAGAAATACATAGATTCCATCTTCTCCCGCAACATCAATCCCCTCAAGAACCAAAAACGCGTCTTTTTCCAAGAGCTCAGTTGTATTAGCCAAAAAATTGTAAAATCTACGTTTTGTTTCACCCGGACCAAATATTATCGCTCTGAGTCTATCCTTCTCTACTATAAATAAATCAGTAATCGTTCGTGATATATCTCCAAAAAAGGATTCGGTCTTTGAATCCTTTTTCGTAGCTTGGGGGTATCTTTTACCGCTTTTTCCAGAATATATGTTGGGAATTATTTCTAAATGGGTTCCTGAAAGTTTTGCTATTGCTGCCTCTTGGGTGTCAATGGCAATAAGAATAAAACTGGAAGCATCTCCAGACTTTCTTAAAATATTTACTTCAAGATCACTCCATTTTCGACCCTTGTCTATTGTTACAGAATCACCTACTCTTAGTGTCATTGAGTGATGTGTTCCTTTTGACACCAACTCATTACTGGAACCCGTTATAATACCAGCTATACGCAATCTATCTATCGATTGATCAAAAGAAATATTTTCAACCCTAATGGAAACCCTTACCTTAATACGTTCACCTTTGTCTGGCCTTGCATACTCTCCTACCTGTTTTATGACACGAGTTGAATCAGCAACAACATAATCACCGCTTTCTATTATCCTTCTTAAGGAAAAAAGGTCGTCAGCATCTTCGGGGATCACAAAATAAGCTTTGTCAGAATTTATGACCTCTTTTACTATCATGCAACATTTCTTGCTTTTTTACTTCTATTTCTTAAGTTACTTTCTCATTTGTGACGGAAGCATTATCGCTGCTCTTGGTTTTTGCGGATTTTAAGTAACTGTCAACCCATTCCTGAGTTAGCACACCTGACTCTACTAAATTTACCAATGCATTTGAGGATGCATCACCATTGACCTTTCCTGATTTTCTTCTTGTCTGTCTCCATTTAAGTTGGGTATTTCCACTCTTCGAGGAGTAAATTATTCCAAGAATCTCTCTAGCATTTACAAATGTCATCTCGCGGACTTTTTTTAGAGTTACTTTATCAGCTGCCTCTATGTATATTTCTCCCGGACCTTCCTCCCGCTCGGGAAATACCTCAATATCATGCAAATAGCTCTCGGGTATAAATGACTTGCAGGTACTAATAATGATAAACTTCCTAAAGCTCTCAAGGGAAGCAGTGGCCTCTATGTGAACCAATCTGCTGATAAACTCAAATTCGCCACTTATCAAGTTTGTGACGTAACTAAACTTGAGTGACTACTGTTTCATCTATTATCATGATAAGCACACATTAAAAGGACTATGCAACATTAGTTCGTCTATGGAAGGCCTCAAGCGATGAGTCCGGATCTTTGCCGGCACGACATATAAGATGGTCATTAAAGATCAGTTTTTTTGGTTGCCATAACGCATGTACAATAGAGGAGGACAAACTCCTAACTCAAGATCTACTTCATTGACATCTCATCCGTAGGGCTAGTCTCGTCATCGTTTGTCCTGCAGGCACGATAGGTAGGGCGATAATAAAAAGCCATCTTTAAAGGCTATGCTCTAGGTGAGCCCAGAATATATCTAACTCAAAATCAAAGTGTAAAGTTCAAACTAAAAACATTAAAAGATACTCATCGTTTTACTATATTTTTTTTGCTGTCGCTATCTACATCCGTAAGTCTTTCCCCCATATTGTCTGCATCGGCCCATAAATAGTGGAAATAGTCTTTTGCAAATCTCGCAAGACCTATATTTTCTGCCCAAATAGCAGTCGGTTCAAAATTCCCACTTTCACTTCTTCCTTCGCTAAGTAATATCATTACGTGTTTGCTGTCACCAATTACCCCGCCCCCAAACATGTTATTTTTTAGTCTGACCTTGGCGACCCTCGAAATGGCTCGAATTGTATCGGGATTTGCTTCTTCGGACGCAAGTACGTTAATCTTTACACCTTTTTCCTGTAACGACCTCAAAGTTGGCTGTATTGGTCTTGCTATGCCTTCAGCTATCTGTGGTAAGGCAATCAATAACTCATGTTGGCAGGTCTGAATGATCTCACCAATTTTTGTGGCGATATTATAAACACCCATAACAACCCATATTTCTGGTCTCTCTCGCACACCACTTTTCTCGTAGATTGGCATCAGTTCACTCATAATTGTGTTCTTGCTATCTCGAATACTACTTTCTATACGCATTTTCATTGCTTCAAGTGCAGTGAGCGGTGATTTAGGAAAAAACTTTTGTGGTCTCGAACTATCAGATTCCAGCCACCCTTTGTCTTCTAAGCTATTCAAAACTTCGTATATCTTTGAATAAGGCACGCCAGATTTTTTACTTATGTCAGAAGCAGTCATAGAGCCTGTCTCTAAAAGGGAGAGATAAACCTTAATCTCGTAACTCGTCAAGCCAAGGCTTTCCATAGCCTTCCTCGACTTGTCACTAATGCTCATCTAACTCAACTACATCTCACGGTTTGCCATAATATAAGTATGTAATCAATAATATAGTAAATTTGATAATAACCATGTTGTCAGACTTTGCTGGGGAAGTGACACCAACATTTTCCTAAAAGGCTGAATTAAATGGCAATTCCAAATTGTGAAACCATCATCATCGGCTTGACCATTGCTCATACAAGACTAATACCATACAGCCAATAGAAACTACTCTTTGAATGGACTGTTGCCATTATGCAGGCACTATGCGATTCTTATTTTAATACGATAATATGGAGAGTTATTAGTAATCAGAGATATTCGCTAGAGGTGTGGACACATGTGTGTTCCCAAGAGACAAGAAACAATATGGGTCGCTAGTTATCCGAGTTGTAAAAGCGCATATTGGATAGAAGGAAAGGTGGTACTAGACTTGATCCTTTAGTTGTAGCATGCGCTTCTCGGGAGATGGCACAGGGCACAAGAACACACTTAGAGTCTATTGTACTTAATCCTCTTTTCAACGTACTCTAAATGGAACTTAACTAAGGATTCAAACTACAGTCTATAAGTAGTATTATGACATGAGAGATCGTAATTAATTTGGGATGGGGAACAATTATTATCGGGATAATAGCGGTAATAGTGATAATAGCGATTGTCGTATTTCTAGTAGAAGTACTCTGGGAAGTATTTATCGCGCTTATTATTTTGGCAATAATAGTTGGAGTGGGATGGTGGATATATAGAAAAATAAAAAGATCTGGCTAGCTAATTCTCCTAGGCGCAGTACTTCATATTTAAGAGATATTAAGGTCCACACTGTTACTCAAGACCTGTTGCCAGTCTGTAATGAATGGGAACTTCTCACTAAGACTATGAGTTCTAGTCCAGAGATAAGAAGGAATTGCTCCTGCTCTCAGAAGAGTACAGTTTCTGTTTCAAGAGACGGTTCCAGCACTCTATTTATTGTAAACTAGCGCTTTAACTGTCTAAACCGAACTCCTTATTTTTTCATACCTATTACACCCTGTAGACCCAGAGAAAAGGTCTAATAACCCAATAGTTTGTTTATTAGTATTCTATGCCACAAAAAAACCAAAATGAACCTTCTTCTACAAGCTATCTAAAGTACCGACATTTGGAAGATATGCTTAAGGTAATAGTATATGCTGCTCAGTCTCCGATAGGGTTAACTCCAATGCTATATCATATAAGTCACAATAACAACGAGATTCTCTTCATAGAATCCGGTGCTCTTAATTCAGTTGTGCACTATATAACACAGAACGAAAAGCCATCCAAGAAGTTTATAGAACTCAAAAGGTTGACTGGTGAATTTACACTTGTGGATAATATTGGCACCGATACTCAGTCATTATACGTCCCAATTTTGGAACTTGAAAAGTGTACCTTTACCTTTCCGCTATAGCCCGTTGTAAATTACTTGGAGAAATGAGTATAGATAGTACCCAAATCATTCACTGTTCAAGTACCAGCATTCACAGGATTGTGATCCAACCAAGAGAACTGTGATGAGATGAAACGCAAATTCGCAGGTGTTGTTGGTCGCTTATTAGCGCTAACTTCCTCCCTTTTTGACTGATAAACTATATGCGCTACTGTTCGCTACGTTCCCTTGACGGATTGGCAGTGAAGATGTCTGCTACTCCTTCTCTTTCCGATATAAAAATCAATTTTTCGACTATGATATCAACACGATTTTCTACTAGTTTTTTGACTGATTCTTGCAGCATTTAATGAATTTCCTCAATCTAGCTTAAAATTACTTGAAATCTACTCGTGTATGGTGTTAGAATGCCAATTAACTATAAGAAACCGGAATACGCAATACCCAGAACCCGACAACTAATCACCGTAGGATTTGTAACGTTATATTTATATATAAAATAATTAAACTGAGCATGAAAGGTACAGGTAACAGATTATGGATTTAATACAGATTTCAAATGTTTCTAGTAAGAACACATCTGCTAGAAGAACAGTAAGACATACGCAAAGCATTTGTCCTGATTGCAACATGATTCTTGATGCGGAGGTTTTCGAAAGAGAAGGCAAGGTATACATGACGAAAACATGCCCAACACATGGTGAGTGTGAAGAGCTGTATTTCGGTTCCTATGAGATGTACAAAAAGTTTAGCACATATTGGATGGACGGAAAGGGTGCTCAAGCACCTAATGTCATGATCGATAAATGTGCATGTCCCACCAACTGTGGTTTGTGTACAAATCACCTATCACATTCTGGCCTGGCTAATATTATCATTACAAACAGATGTGACCTGACATGCTGGTATTGCTTCTTCTATGTAAAAAAGGGTCTCGAAGGCGCTTATCTGTATGAACCCAATCATGAGCAGGTAAGATCAATGATGAAAACTCTAAAAGCTCAGAGACCAATTGCAGGTAATTCTATCCAGATTACAGGAGGAGAACCAATGTTGAGAGATGATATTACCGAAATGATCAAGATAATGAAGGAGGAAGGCGTCGATCATGTCCAGTTAAACACCAATGGAATCAAGCTGGCTCTATCTCCAGAAACCATGAGGCAGATTAGGATGGCAGGCGTAAACAATTTGTATCTATCTTTCGATGGTGTTACTCCCAGAACCAATCCAAAGAATCACTGGGAAGTACCGTATGCCCTTGAATCTGCGAGAAAATGTGACATGACAGTCGTATTCGTCCCCACAGTAATTAAATCCATTAATGATCACGAATTAGGGGGGATTATTAGATATGCCCAGAAGAACCTCGATGTTGTACACGCTGTTAATTTCCAACCTGTGTCTCTAACTGGTAGAATGACAAAGAGGGAACGTGAGAAATACCGAATAACAATCCCAGACTGTATCGAAAGGATTGAGGAGCAGACTAACGGTGAGATCACGACTGATGCATGGTTCCCGGTTCCGTCATGCATGCCAATGACTGACGTCATAGAGGCATTTAGCAAAAAGCCTAAGTATGAACTATCTATTCACTTTGCCTGTGGCGCAGGCACCTATGTCTTTGAAGATATTGAAACGAAGAAATTGACCCCTCTTACCGCATTTGTAGACATTAAAGGTATGCTAGAGTATTTCGAGGAGAAATCTGACGAAATCAAATCTGGCGCAAATAGATATTGGACCATGTTAGAAGTCATTCGAAAACTTAGTCAATTTGTTGACAGAACAAAGCAACCTCACGGGCTGAACCTTGCCAAGATGTTCTCTAGCATCTTGCTAAAGCGTAATTTTGATTCAGTTGGGTCTTGGCACATAAGATCTCTATTTTTAGGGATGATGCATTTCCAAGACAAATATAACGAAGACCTTGAAAGGCTCCAGAGATGCGACATCCATTATCTCACCCCCGATCTGAGGATTATACCATTCTGTGCCTTCAATGTTATTCCAGAATGGTATAGAGACAGAATACAGAAGAAATACAGTATACCTGTAGAAGAATGGGAAAAAGCCCACGGTCAAACTCTTGAGGCTGGGCTTTATAGGGGTCTGATGAGAAGAGGGAAGCCAGAAGCTCAGATGGGATGTGCGTTGTCTGATATGCATAAATCAGCAGCAGAAGCCGCGGCCGCTGAATCAACTGTTAATAATGTAGATTCCGATCACAGGGCTGTAGATCTTCGAAATGGCATGGCTGGAGCATAGGTGACCTTTCTTTTTCTGTCTTCATTGTAATAGAATAAGTTATTAGAAGTTAGAGATAGAGATCGCGTTGGAATTTAAATAAAACATAATAATAATAATTTAACGACGTCCCATTTTGGAGTTCCCACCCTTTCCTAGAAAGATCTCAATTTGATAAGGTTTAATTGAAAGGTATAGTTCTTGCCTTTCGTATATGTCCAACATGAAATACATACAACTAGAACCACGAGAAGAGATTGCTATAATAAGGATTAACCGACAGGAGGCTCTTAATGCTATGAATATAGATGTCATAACAGAGCTATCTAAAACCATTGATATCGTGGGAGTCGATGACGGCATTAGGGCAATAATTCTCACTGGAGCGGGAGAAAGGTCATTCTGCGCAGGTGCAGACATTGCATATATGGCTAATATTGACCCCGTTCAGGCCGAGAAATACGCATCTTCAGCACAGGCGGTGTTAAACAAGATCGAGAACTTGCAAAAGCCAGTTATAGCCGCGGTTAATGGTTTTGCTCTAGGGGGAGGCTGTGAGTTAGCGATGGTATGCGATATTAGAATTGCATCAAGTAATGCTAAGTTAGGTCAACCAGAGGTTACAATCGGCATTCCTCCGGGATGGGGTGGAACCCAGAGGCTACTAAGAATTGTAGGCCCGGCAAAAGCAAAAGAGCTTGTATTTACTGGTAAAATGATTACTGCAGAGGAAGCAGAACGGATTGGGCTTGTTAATAGAATAGTTGGTTTGACACCCGAGGAAGAAAACACAACAACCAAAACCACAACCAAAACCACTACTGTGAATCCATCGGATAGTTCATCTAAAGAACAGCTAAACAACGAAGAAATTCAAAAACGTGAAAAACAGAGAGACAGCGAGCTCGCTAAAGTTCTGAACAAAAAATTGATGAATGAATGTCTTTCCTTTGCAAAAGAGATTACAAAGAATAGCTTTACTGCTGTGAAAACTAGCAAAATGCTAATCAACAAGGGAATGGACGCAGATATTGACACAGGATTACGTTTAGAAATTTATGGCTGGGCGTTGTGTTTTGCACATGAAGATAGACAAAAAATGATGTCATCTTTTTTGAATAAAGGAAAGAAGTAAAAGAACTATCCCTAATTTTTCCCTGTGAGCTACACGCTTTTTACTACTCTGGCACCCAAACTTGGATGTCCTATGAAGGTTCTGCTTTTTACCTTCGCTTCAGCGAATCCCATGGCCATTGCATCTGCTACTTTCCTTGCATTTTGTGTTGTCTTTAAAATAGAAATCACAGAGGGACCTGCTCCGCTTATCGTCACTGCAAGCGATCCAGAAGCTAAGGCATTTCTTTTTACCGAGTCATAACCTGGGATAAGCTTATTTCTCGAGGGCTCTACTATGACATCATGAATTCCCCTCGCTAACATCTCTGTGTCCTTCAGAGCAAATCCCGTCACCACCATACTTGCATTGGATACCGTGGTAACAACACTCGTTAGCGGTACTTCTTTAGGTAAAATACTTCTTGCTATCCCTGTCTTTCCTTCTGGAACCTTGATCGATGGAATCGCTACCACGAGTATGAGGTCTTTTGGTGGCTCAATCCTAATAAACTCTAGTTTGGGACTTGTTCGTACGATAATAAACCCACCTAGAAGCGAGGCTGAGACGTTGTCATAGTGTTTTGTGCCTGCACTAGCAATCTCGCCTTCCGCAGCATATTCTATCAATTTTGTCTTCTCGATTTTTAGGTCAAAGAGCTTGTCAAACGCGGTTGCGGCTGCGGCAGCCGAAGCTGCGCTACTGCCCAATCCAAATCCCACTGGCACTCCCTTAGAGATACTCACATCTAGGTCAAAGTCTACACCAAAATCTTTTGACATCTTTTTTATCACCAGTCCAGCAGAATTGGATTCTAATTTGGAGGGAACAATATTGCTGTTATTGTCGCTTTCTCCGGTTGCTCTAATGCTTATATAATTAGATCTTGTTGACATTCTGGATATTGTTATCTTATCACCAAAAAGATCTAGTCCAAGTCCAAATACATCATAGCCAGGACCCATGTTTGCAGTAGATGATGGTGCATAAGCTATACACATTGACGAGAGGTCTGACTGTCCCACAGTCAACCGTTAGCTTCCTCTCCTTGATTAAGGATTCTGGATAGTGCTGCAGATAGAGTAACCATACCATTCATTGTGAGGCTAGAAACTGCTATGATTCCTTCCATAAATCCACTTCTGCTTAGGCTTCTTGCAATATCTTTGCATAGAAATGAATGCTCAGAATCCTTTTCACCATCGAGAGCAGATTCCAATAATGCTCGCGATGCAGACCATTTGATTACGTCTGGCAATTTTTCAATTATTAGATCTCTTTTGGTAAGGACGCTAATTTGGGAGGTCTTTAATCTTAATCTTACTGACGAAGCCAATAGAGATATTGAAACATAATTGATAGGAGAGGAAACGAGTATGCCATCAAAAATGAATAGAGTAGCTTTGTTATCTGATTGAAAATGTGATACAAAGTAGGGTCCTCCTTCTCTAAATGCAAATAGTTCAATTTGTCCCGGCGTATCAACTAAGACATAATCAGCATTCAGACTGCTAACCTCATCTTGAATATCCTCTAATCGTGTTGCAATCATATCACTTGCCATTATTAGTGCGCCGTTAAGACCTAACTGATAACTGCTCATCAACGTGTTAATATCTATGTAATTTCGAACATCAACATCTGGTTCATAGGGTAGATCTGCTGAACCAGGGTCGAGGTTAAGACTGATAGCAGATGAATTGCGGTCCTTATACCATTGAAGTAATCTAGATGTTAGGAGAGACTTCCCTGATCCCGCTGTGCCCGTAATAAAGATGGTATTCATTAATGTTGGACTACTTTCAATTATTATTTATTATATCATTTTCTATTCAATGTGTAGAAATCAATTTACATATGGCACGAGATCACGGGATAGCTGTATTAGAAGATCACGGGTGAAACTATCTCAATACACATAGCTATGGCCGTCTTTACAATTTGATGTCAGGGTAATATTGTTCTTTTAAGTTTGACCAGATTCGATATCCAACCTTAATTCAAGAGTTGCACTACATGATTTATCTAGTCGTTGCCTTGACCCTCAATCACCATTAATGTCAGCGTCGACTTTATTTTGTCAATACGTCTCAAATGCCATGTTATTGTCTCTTTTAAAGTGTCAATCGTCTCTGCGTTTACCTTTACAAGTATATCATATGCACCATATACTCCTGTAGCTTCAACTATGCCAGGCAACTTGTTAAGTTCATTAATAATCTCGTCTTCATAACCTAAATCACAATTGATTAATACATATGCTGTTGGCATTAAATACGCTGTATTTGTATTAGTATATTAGATATAAACCCCACGTATAGTCACATGGATCTGGGTTGGTTCTAAATGCTATTTATACAAAATCGCGGTTTCAGCATGTAAAGAGCGGCTTGACACATATTTCGATGATATGGAAAAAATCACTCGTTCACAGCTTCTATTAACTATTATATGGCTAATATTATTAGACTTTGTGACCATTATTGAACTGGCGACTACTGGCAATACCAGCAAGTATTGTGCCGTTGCTACTTATGGTTTTATTTACGCATATTTCACCTGAAGATATATTTGCAGTAGGTGCGCTCCCGTTTGTAATTTCATGCGTATCAGTAATGGGAAGAATTATGTTACAAGCCTTTCGTTTTAAATATTTTATTCGGGAGTTCATCGGCCGTGACATAAGCTCTACTGCTAACACAATATCTGCGCGTTTAGCCGGTGAATTTGTAACACAGACAACCCCCTCCTATGTCGGCGGAGAGTTAGTACGGATTGCTTGGTTGACAAAGAAAGGTGTGCCGGCAGGCAGGGCTGCATGGTTAGCGACCATGGAAATTATTGCCGATGTGTTAGTAGGAACAATGCTTGGGTTTATTGCAGGAGCAATAGCTATCTACAATGGTGCTAGTTTTATTGGGATTATAGTCATATTAATTGCGATTCCTACTTTTGTTTTTTGGTTAGTACTTATCATTTTTTCTGCAAAACGCATTCTACGTCTGCCGTCTTTCACATTAGTGATAGTACAAAAATTCGTTCCTAAAGAAAGAGCAGAACGTGCGATAAATTCAGTCAACAATGCCATAGCCGACTTGTGTAAAATGAGCAGGGCAAATTTTAACTCTATTAAAGCAATCAAAACCTTCGCTATTGGAATAGCAATCACCTTCGTCGCCTTTCTATTTCAAGGCCTTTCATTTATGGTCTTGGCGAACGCAGTAGGATCTGATATCGGCCTGTTTGATTCCTTAATGGCTACGTCGGCATCCACTGTATTAGCCACACTCCCTGTAACGATAGGCGGATCCGGGCTGGCAGAACTTGGGTTATGGGCTTATGTCTCTGATCTCAACAGCATTCCAGACTTGGACGATGTACTAAAAGACTCGCAATTGAGTGTAATTATAGTATGGAGAATTGCCTCATATCACGTTCCATTAGTAATCATGTGGATAGCTTTAATGAAAACAATAGGAAAAGCTCCGCTAAAAGATACAAAAACTTCTCCCCATTTGATATCCGAAGAAGACAAAAATGACCAGCCTGAGTCATTTAGCGACCAAGGAAAGGAAAAATGATAAATTCTGAATGACAAAGCATCGTCAACAAATTAGGTGCCTACAAAGTAAAAACGATACTATAGTTACACGTAGAAAAGAATAATTCTAATCTTCGCCTTCACTCTCGTTCTCTCCATCTGAGGGCAACGAGGTAGTGGCAATATCTGACTCGACATCCATAAGCTGAATTTCTTGTAATTCAAATCGATATATAGCATCCATTTGGAGGGAAAATTTAGATTTCAATAATTCAATGAGTTGGGTGCTTAAATTCCCTCTAAATATCTTAATTCTAAACTCATAAACAACCCCCTTCATAAAGTCATTCATGGGTATAGATTTGGGAATATCCAAGCCTTCAATGATAGTTCTCCCATCTTGCAACGCTTCATAAAGTTGAATATCAATTTTTGACTGTTCTTGGTAAATATCAAGAATATAACCTGTCCTAATTAAGGTCTCTGGTTGGTCAAATTGCACTGTTTTGATTTCGTCTTCTGCCCATTTAGGCAGAGATTCTTCTGCTGTCTTGTCTGTTGTGTTCTTAGTTTTTCGCATATGGCTTGATTACCGTAATTGCATATGTAGTAGCCATATTTAATTGCATTTTGCTTCGGCGCAGACCATATATTTAGCGGCTCTAAATGATCTTCAAATCAAAGAATTCCGTATAGCATGAAGAAGTCATGTACATGTTTACAAACTAACGAGCTGTGATATTATAGCAAGGACAAGATTAACAATTCTGACAAAATAGGTATCATATATTACCAATAGACTTGTGGCAAGACACTTATGGCAAGTCGCTTATTCAGAGAATGCAAATCTAATTGTATTGTGTCACTTTCCCTTAAATCCTAAAAACAGCATCATTATAAGGCTGTTAATAGGTTAACTATGTCTTCCCATCAGAATATACTATGACCATGGCGATTGTTCTTGCAGATGGAAAAACTCTGAGCATAAAAATCAAGAAAAGCAACAGAGCAAAAAAACCTGCTATAATTGCTGATATTGTAGGAACATATGCAATAATCCCGCCAGACTATGATATTAGAAACCTAGTCGAAATAATATCAGAGAAAAAGAACTGGATCGCTAAAGTCTCCAAATATTATGAAAGGTTAAGATCGAACTACGCTGAAGAACATCTCAGGGCAAATACAATTTGCTTTCTCGGAAAAAGATATGGGATTAAAATAATCAAGGATAGATACTCGTTTGCGGTAGTGTCAAAAAGCCTAAATTTAATAACTTTCCATGTCATTGATAAACGTAAGTTTAAACATGATGTTTTTAACTGGTATAAAGATGAAACCGCAAGAGTCATTAAGGCGCATTTACCTCTTATTGCCTCAAGATTAAACATACATTATAACACATTCTCTATAAAAAGGCAGAACTCAAGATGGGGCAGCTGCTCAAAGAAGGGGAACCTAAATTTTAGCGCTCTTTTGTCTGCAGCTCCTATGGAAGTCATTAATTATGTAATGATTCATGAGCTCACGCATATTATAGAGCCCAATCATTCAAAGCAATTTTGGAATCATGTAGGGAGAGCAGATCCTGAGTACGATGACCATAAAAAATGGCTTAGCACATATGGAGCGTTGATCAGTATGAGCCGGATAAGTATGGAAAGACAGACTGGTGATATATAGCAATTTTCTCACTATCAGCAAAATACGGTAGTTCTAAGATTGACATCCACGAGCACATTCATCGGTAAGGGGAGATGTTTGCACTGTATAGTAGGTTGGTCAAATAATATTATATTTGGTGTTCTGAGGAATAAAATATTGTTAAATCGAAATAGAGCCAACACGAGACTTGTCATAAATGCAGAGAGCTTGAACGCATTACTGAGTGACAAGAGTAAAAGAAAGAAAATGGTAATTGTGGACGTTAGAACTTTTGCTGATTATATACGTGGACATATTCCAGGTGCTATTAATGTTGATCTAATGCACTTCCATTGGATTGATACCTCTAAAACCGGAATATCACAATTTAATAAACAAACCAGAATCCTTCTTTCGAATCTCGGACTATCTAAAGACATGAAGGTGATCTTTTACGAAGGCAACTCCGGACCAACTGCTGCCAGAGGGGTTTGGCTGCTGAATTACTTCTCACATCGGAATGTTTGTTTGCTTGATGGTGGATTTGAAGAGTGGCAAAAAGAAGGATTCCCTGTAGAAACAAAGACTAATCCATATCGACACTCCTCCTTCATAGGTACGGTTGAGCCCGAAATTCTCGCAACCTATAAGGAGATACTTACTGCGATAAAAAATAAGGACAATAATGTATTAATTGTTGATACACGCTCTAGTTCCGAATTTGACGGGTCCGTTCTACGTGCAGCCAAGGCGGGGCACATCCCTAATGCAATAAATATTGACTGGAGTAAAAATATCGAAGATAGAGCCTTCAAAGTCCAAAAGAAGCTAAGAGAAATATATTCTCACATCCCTAAAGATAAAGAGATCATAACGTACTGTCAAGGTGGATACAGAGCTTCTAACACCTATCTTGCATTGAAAATGATTGGTTATAGTAACGTAAAGGTTTATCTTGGATCATGGGGAGAATGGGGCAACAAGGATGAACTTCCTGCTGAAAACTAGCACTAAAAGACAGAAAATTCTCCTTATTTGAGGCTTCACTAAACCAGTAATATTCCGCAAACTGAACAGGAACCACTTTTTGACGAACCCTAAAATATTGGAACTGATGTAACCATGAGGATGGCTGACAAAAAAAAGAAGAGCGATAGTAGGAATAGAGAGAACAGTTATTTCGCAGCTGGCAGGCGCAAAAGAAAACGATATATGAAAATTATTGTCCCCGTTATTATCGCTGTTTCAGCAGTTGCTGTTATTTCTGCTATTGTTTTTTCGATACAGCCCAGTAATAGTAATAAATATGGACCGATAGGCTCAGCCCACGAGCATGCAGCTTTTCTCGTAAAGTTGGATGGAGTTCCTATTGATTTTAGTGAAAGCAAATACCAAGTAAAGTCCAGATTTATACACGTTGAAAATAATGATGGCACAACTCTACATAGGCATGCCACTGATGTGCCCTTCATAGAATTTCTCAACAGTGTGGATATGGATATCAAGAATGGATGCTTTGTAGGAGATGATGGAAGAGAATATTGTGATACCGCTGATAAAAGATTACGATATTTTATAAATGGAACTGAAAGTGGTTCTATTTCAGATTACATCGCAAATGAAAATGACAGGATACTTGTAATCTATGGTGACGAAAATGACAATGAAATAAAGCAAGAAATCGATGCTCTAAGACAAATCCCAATCCGAAGATAGTTCAAATTAGCGGCAATCGAGATTACTAGAAAATCACTCAAGCGGCAAAGAATCAGCTGGACCTCCGATGCGAAGGGATTGAGATCATCTCTAATTCCAAATCCTCCATTTTTCAATACTATTATGTCAGGAATTGTTTCTCACCCTTAACTGCATCAGCAAGTAATGGGAATGGTATGAAAAGGAATATTGATGTAGTCTATGATGATTTCGAGAGCGATAAAAATACAACGGTGGAATTTGCTATTTAGCTCTGATTACTGGTCCTGTAACTTGATAGTTGCTCCGTTAATATCCATACTATGCCATATTATGTCGTATCCAGTTTTTTGAAGAACGAAGCTATAGCAGGCCTCTGGAACGTGATGCTCTGCAAGGACTCTGCAAGCATCAGTATACCGGATGTTATTTCTTAAATGCGGTTTTATTTCCCTTATTGTGGTAAGTGGGATCAAATACCTACCGTGTACAAAGTAATGGTCGTTAAAGCTACCAGTTTCCGCTTTCCCACTTTCTCTGATAACTTGAAGAATTGATTCGACCGGAACATTGTACCTTTCTGCGATTTTCTCAAGTGAAATTATACCACCAAATTTTGATGCGTTATCAGGATCATTACTGATAATACGATTTAATTCTTCTACTACCTGAGCATAATTATCTCTAGCCAATCTTCCTATCACTTTGAGATCAATTAATCTAAGATGATCGAGAATCGGTTTAAGGGGCACATTATCATTTTTATATTTTATAAGATGATCCTTTTTGATATAATCCGATAATCGTAAGCTAGCAAGTACCTTTTCACTGTGTATATTGTTGTCTGAAACGTAACTATCCATATTTACAGCTATAAAGAAATCCCTACTTTCAAATCCTTGATGGTTTAGTATTGGTGAAGAACCAACTGTTGAGGACGACAATAACGATATCACATCTGCTATCTTTTGTATTTTTCTAACAAGATATTCGTTTGTCCAAAATCCCACTATTTCTAAATACACCTTTATACCATATTTTTCAAATGCAAAATCAGGAATAAAACCCCTGCCGTCAGATACTATTATTGGGTCAGGTTCTCTAACGAGTCTCCACTCACTAGAGACTTGTTCAAATTTCGTAGCGAATTTCTGTTCTACACTGCTATCAAATGTGGCTTGAGGAGACGAAAAAGAGGATAATGGCTTTTCGAAAATTGTGTTTTTGATATTTGAATAGTTATAAACAAAGAGATCTGATGCTCTTGGAAGATCTGGAGATTCTGTGCTGGATATTATAAACTCGTAGATTTTCTTTCCCATTGTAGCAGTTTTACGTACAATTAATGCCTTAAGAGACCATTCTCCTGTCTCAGTTATTGAAGGAAGAAGTTTTGCAATAGACGTACCATACCTATCGGTCAGTTTGAAAATACTTAGTGGGCCATCTATTGAACAGAGGATATTGTTGTCATAGTCACAAGATGGCCATGCAGAATTTCTCCTAGAGGCATGATTGATGTCTTGCTCGGCTTTCTGATTCAACATCATTTCTTGGTCCTCCTGTGGATTTTCCCTCTGCTGATAATATAGATTATACATTAAGCCTAACTTTTTTACTGCTCTGAGAACGTGTTTCCAGTTGGATCCGCCTTTAACACTGAACTCAAGTTTTGTGCTGTTAAATAATAGTGTCTGCATTAGAGATAAGTTATACCAGGATATCAGTTTCTGAGGTTCGAGTGTTGTAAAACCTTCTAAAACCAAATTCTCATCCAAATCCGCCCACATCTCTCTAAGTACTGTGTCGTAAGACATGCCAATTTTCGATGCAACAGAGTTGATTATTTCTTTTCTTTTATTTTCAGTTAGCGCATACCCTTGTCTCGAAGATTCTTCAAATAGGTTTTTTCTTATATGAAAAGCGCCTATCCCAATTACGCTCTTATTATCATCTATATTCGCGAAAGACTTTGTACTATCCCCACTGCCGAATACACACCGTCTCTCGAGAAGTACATATAGCCCCCTTACTAACCTGTAATCATCGTAGCTTGATTCTAGTAAGGAAATTCTCTCTCCAAGTATTCTTTTTGTCTCCTTTTTTCTAAAAGATTCCTCAAATTCATTAATCATATCTGCGGCCAGCTTCAGTTCATAAAAGGTATCCTTGGCAGGCCGACAAAATACCGGAAAGATATTTTTTCCTTTATTCGTTATATTAATCCTTAGTAATTGAAGAGGCAGCATTTCTATACAAGATAACTCAGATTTTTCTTTTAATTTTTACTGCTGGGGCAAGCATGAAAACGAATGGTTCACAGTGACGTAACGTAATATAGGTTCTATGATGATATGTACTCAGCAGCAACAACAATTTATCATAATTGTTGGTTTTATAAATGAAAGGTTGATTTGCCAGTATTGTTATAATACAGTACATGTCGTCATCGGTTGATAATAGACTAGTACAGTTTCTAAAAGAGGGAAAAGACTGGGACAAAAAGGCTACAAGCATCCCAGGCGTATTCTTGCTCAAGATACCTGCATATAGAGGGACCTCTCCGTCTATTGCAATAGAAATAAATCCCATAGGTTCTTCCGGATCACCTACAAAAAAAAGAGGTGTGATAATAAGGTCTGCCTCAGAGCTTGAAGAGATAAACAAACTACTCTTAAACCCTAAACTCTCCCAGCTAGCAAGAACTTTAGACGATGTGAATCCTGAAAAGAGGACGGCTCAGAGGAGTGGAATAGAAGATGTTTTCGAAATCTAATCTTTGACGGTAGAGAGAAGATAACTGATTAACAGCTGTCAAGGTAATGTCTTCTCCTCCTAACTATATAGAACATCCGCTTATTTGGAACAATTCAATCGAATTCAGACAGTATCAAAAAAATATAGCAGAATCTGCAAGTCACCGTAATACACTAGTAATTCTCCCCACAGCATTGGGCAAGACAATGATATCTGTTCTAGTCTGCGCCGATGTACTATACAAATACAGAGATAGAAGAGTACTGGTCATGGCTCCGACCCGGCCACTAGTAAGCCAGCACCTGAAATTGTTTTCTTCAGTTCTAAAAATTTTCGAGGAGCAAATTGCATCTGTCACAGGCAAAACTCCTCCAGAGTACCGAAGAGCCATATGGTCCAAAAAGGAAGTTAGGTTGGTATTCGCCACGCCAGAAATTGTAAAAAATGATCTGAGTGAGGGTAGGTTACAACTAAGAGATTTTAGTCTTTTGGTATTTGATGAGGCACATAAAGCAGTAAAGGACTATTCATATACATCAATAGCAAAAGAATACATCAGTCAAACTCCCTGTCCAATGATATTGGCTTTAACTGCAAGCCCGGGTGCCGAAAGGAAAAGAGTACAAGAGGTCTGCGATAATCTCTTTGTCGAAAATCTAGAATATCGAAATGAAGACGATCCTGATGTAAAACCATACATCAACCCAATAAATGTAAAATGGGAGTGGTTTAGCCTTTCAGAAGAGTACCGTTATATTGCCTCAACACTGCGCACCATGCTTTATGAGAGACTAAGATGGCTTATCCAAAGAGGTGTGTTAAAAAAGAAATCTGTGGAGTGGGTATTTAAGAGAGACTTAATCTCTCTGGGGGAGGAGCTCCAATACACAATAGAACTTACTATGGCAGAGCAAAGGCCTCTATTGTATGCTGCATTAGCGAATCAGTCTTCCGCTCTTACACTCATGTATTGCCTTGAACTGATAGAAAGCCAGGGATCTTTTTCATTAAAAGCCTTTTTAGACAGAATAGAGCAGGAAGAAAAGGGAAAGACACATCATGCGCTTCTCGAACATCCTCATATAACGGAAGTGAGGACACTCCTCCATAATATAACAAATGAGGGTCCAAAGATTCAGTATTTGCTTCAACATGTGAAGTACAATGGAAATTGTTCACAAATCAAGAAGAGTGATAGCGAAACCGGGGGTTATAAGGATCACGGCAGAAGATCTAAAATTCTAATCTTCACACAATATCGGGACACTGCCAGACACATTGTCGAAATCCTTTCTAGGAATGAAATTTCGACTTGTAGGTTTGTAGGACAGGCAAAACGATCGGGCGATGATGGCATGACACAGGAAAAGCAAGCGCAAGTTCTTGAATCTTTCAGACGCGGTGATTTTCAGGTCTTAGTTGCAACTTCTATTGCTGAGGAAGGTCTTGATATACCCGAAGTTGATTTAGTTGTATTTTATGAGCCAATTCCTAGTGAAATAAGGTATATTCAGAGGAGAGGAAGAACAGGGAGGAACTCTGCCGGACAGGTCATCATACTTGCAATAAAAGATAGTGTAGATGCACGATATCTGAATGCAAGTGCTAGGCGAGTCGAGAAAATGAAAGAGTCGCTGACCTCAATAAAGACTACATTTAGGCAGCTACAAAGAGAAGCTCAATTACAACTCGATCCAATGACATCTGATGAATTGGTTATTTTAGAAAAAAGAAAGAAGAGATTCGAAGATCACCTATCTGAATCAGTTAGGTTAGAGGTTGATCAGGGTATATTGTCTGAGAAGGATATTAATGAAAGGTTGAACATATTGAGTAAAAACAGAAGGATGAATTCTCTGGCGGTTGAGGCGGAGTTATTAACAGGGAAATTCAAAAGACATGTTGACAAAACCGCGAGACGTATTTACATAGAGCTTCAAAAATATGGCAGACATGGAACTGAAGTGGAGATACTTTCTGAGAGCCTAGATATTGATAATACTGTAATGATAGAAGCAATAAAGAAACTCGAAAAGTTGAGAAGAGTAGAGTGGTTAGATGAGGGTACAGTCGCTTCCACAAATTGGAGATATAGGCAACCTTCAGGAAAAACTCTCGAACTTTATGTAGAGAAAGTCGTTCAAGGAAAAGCGCTCGTGATGGTAGACGGTAAATGGCATGCAAGGCTAAATCATTATGACTATGAAGGACCAAGAGAATTTTTGAAGAAAGGTTCCAAATTCAAAGTTGTAGGTGAACTGTATCGGGAAGACGGTGTGCTTAATATAAAAGTAAATCAAATAATTGGACTTGCCTGATTACAACTTAACTAGTAGAGACTCAATCAAAATGGTACGTAACGTCGGCTCCACCCGTGTCGGCTTACGAGTATGCGGGCCCGGAGGGCTCCATCCGATATCGTTGCCTTAAGGAGGATTCGAGACTTGATACTCCGCGTATTGTTTATAATTATTCTCCTGTCTGAAGAAAATAATGCGCCTATTCGCCCAGGTATAATCCCCTTATTCACTTAGTTGAATTTTCTATATATGAAATCTGCAGTAAAAAGGTCAAATCTATTTATCATATGATATACACATAACTTACATTCCTATCTTTTAACTTCCATGTCCGTTAACCATAAAGAACTATTACTGGTTCCGACCTGATCTGAGTGTGAAATACATGAACAGAACATAGGTATCAGATTGGAACCAGTTAGTATTACTATTACTATTTATAGCGTGACGGCAGTTAAAGATTTGGAACATTTTTTATTGGTTGAGTAGTCATAATGTCTTGATGTTCAATTCTTATCTTCTTTTGAAAGTGTAAAATAAAAGAGTATATTTTTCTGTTATATCTCCCTTCGTGCGTGCAATAATCAAATGCATAAAGTGTTTACATTTATATTTCTCGACTATTCCACTTTGGAATCAACCGGCAGAAGTATCGAGGCAATACGATTACTTAGAACAGGTAATAAGAGAGGTTAAAAGATAACAAAAACCAACTTTCAGTAACAAGTCTCAATCTACCTCGTCTAACCCAATTCTGTCTTTACCCTTCTAATTAGATTCTCTATTGTAATAGGCTTTTTGATGAAACACCCTATACCTCTAGTAGGATAGAGTTCTCTTAACACTTCTACGTTAGCTTCTCCTGCAGTAACAAGACAAATCTTAACATTGGCATCTAGTTCTGATATTTTGCTAGACAGTTCAACGCCATCCATTTTAGGCATATTAATATCAATTAGTATTAAATCATAGAGGTCTGGCTTAAATTCTGATAACGCTAACAGAGGATCGTCATACGAGTTTACTTTAAAGAACACTTTATTACTACTTTTCTCATTCTCAGCCTCCAAACCTTTCTTAAATGTGAAGATAATATCTGGATCGTCGTCTACAATTAAAATTCGTTTGGTAAATGAGGATAGCTTTTCGGAAGTGGCCGACTGACTTTTTTGCAAAGAATTACCATTAATAGACGAATGAGTATCTGTTATATGATGACTATCATTAATCATTTAGATACCATCTTCTTATCTGCCATCATTATGGTATACAGCAAATTACTCCCTGATCTCTGTATGAGTATAAGTTAGCCTCACTCTTAAAGTTGTGGATTTAGAAGTCCAGCCAAAGAGAGAGCTGCCGATATAAACCGCTATTGTTCCCTTTAAACGACAATTTCTACCTAACCCCAACTGGGAATCTTTATCCATATCACAAAACATGGTATCGTAACCTCTTACGAACATCATTCAATCTCCCATTCTTCTACGGAACGGTCAATTCCTCCAATGTTTACAAAATGTCTTGTCTCCTCCTTGTCTTGTTCTTCAGAATATTTCTCTGCTTTTTCTTTTGAATCAAAAACCTTGTCGACACCTCTAGCCTGAAGTTCCTCAATCTTGGCCACGACTACCCATATTTTCATAATTTCGCTCACCTATATTTTCTGTAGGCATGGTTTGTTGGTTGGTATTTCTTGTATATTCATTTCCATGTCTAGCCATTCTGTATCTTATTAATTCTAGTTACCAACGGTGCTTAGCAATAATTATGGCTTATGATTAAACACCCCTTTGCGCAACACGTTCTACACAAACTTGACTATGGTTAATCTAAAAGATTGTGGTTATTAGGAGGAGAAGAATAGATGCTTTCGTGTTCGGTAGACTCTGACGATTTGGGAGAGGACGATCTTGTTTGGCATCACCATTACATAGCATGCAAAGACTATGATAGAACAATTATGAGAAGACTCAACTCTTTTAGGAATCTTGACCCCTTAACCCAGTCTATACAACAACACCAATTAGAAGAAATTGACAAAAATTCTCTTAAAAACAAAAGAATTATGCTAATTGACGACGAAGCAGACATATTATGGCTATTCAAAATGATATTAGAATCTGATGCAAGACTAAAAGTAGATTCCTTTGCAGATCCTCTTGTTGCTTTGGAGAATTTTAGACCTGGACTATATGATTTACTACTCATAGATATTGCAATGCCTAAAATGAATGGATTTGAACTTTACGATAAGATCAGGGAATTAGATAAGAAGGTGAAGATATCTTTTGTGACAGCAAGTGAGATGTATTATGAAGAGATAAGAAAGGAAACATTTCCAGAGTTAGATACAAACTGCTTTATTAGAAAACCTATAGCAAATGAAGACTTGATACAAAGGGTCAGAAAGGTGTTAAAAATCCAGTAGCCTTACTGTATCCCAGAGGAGAACACTTCAAGATCCAACAGAAATACAGAATCCTATTTTTAAGGTGTAGCCTCCGCATTTGAGGAAATAGATATTGTGTTTTCAACACCAAATTACTTCAAGAGATAGAGAAAGAAGGAGTTATAGAACGACTAGCAATAAAGCAGATGAGGGTGTCAGGGTTAGAATCCCTATAAACCAGGATGATGTTAAGCAATCTACTGTAAGACTTACTTATTAAAATACATCCACGAATTGCAATTAAAGAATTAGACAAATCCATCAAAACCAAACTTACAACAATTATGGCAGACAATGAATTATCTTTAGTTATAGAATTAAAAGATGATACTGATTTTTAAGTAATGAAGCAATAGGTCTGGCTACCTATTCTAACAGTGAATCTACTGCGCTGTCTTATGCTTCTATATTTGAGACATTGTGGACACCAGCAATACTGTAGAAGTAAATACAAAACCACAACAAGAAAGAACATTCAATTTGTCTAAACTTTTACATTTGTAAACATTTACATTTCGGTCATATTACTATAAATGATATGGCACAAAAAGATCCTGTTTGTAATATGATGGTTGACGAAAAGAATGCACAGCACATTTCAGAAGCAAATGGCCAGAAAATCTACTTATGTTCTGCACAATGTAAAAATCAGTTTGATCAGAACCCAAGCAAATATGGATACTAAACCGATGTATTCATAACAAAAAATATCTAATCAGTCATAGTCCTTATTAGAAGCTTTTCTTTTCCTTCAAACTTTCTTTTTTTTGTTGACCCTATTCTTCCAGCATATTTTTGCTTATACCCAGACATGTATCCAGCACAACAGAAAAATCGCTCATAGTTTGCAAACTTGTAAAATAGGGCCTTTACAGAATTCAGTCCCAGTTTGATTTTAAATCCTCTTCTAATTGTTCAATAAATACAGTTTATTCTATTAACAGTATGGACCATAAACCCAGACCACCTTAAATAAGATGATATATTCATATCATAATATATGAATGACCAAGGGAGGAAGGACGAACTTAAAGCTAAAGAAAATTACAAACCTAAGTCTACTACAGATAATAATAAGTCTGATTCGTCACCGTCATCATCACCTAGAACCAAAGGTATCAAAGATAAAATTGTAGGTAAAATATCTTCAATGACAATGGGCAAGTCGCAAGAAGAGAATAATGTTAATCTATCTGAATCCGCTAGAGTATCTAACAATGTTAGGACAGTAATACTTGGTTTATTCATATTGATTGGTTTTATTATTCTGGTGTTCGGTGTGTTCACTGCTAGTATAGGCTCTCAATTAGACCAAGTTCAATTTGCAAATAGTGTATTTATAGCAGCTATAGTTGGAGCTTTTACCCTGGTCGGAGTGATAGTGTATCAAATCCGTGGTGGTAATGGACGACAGTAAAGTGCAAGTGTAGATATTTCCTTTTGCCCGACACTGAATTCCGCTAATACCTTCAATGGCTAGTTTCTTTGAGGCCTATAGTCATCCTATAATTTGGTTGTTCATGCTATCATACAATACACTAGTTTATGTAATCCATTAAAAGAAGAAAGATGTCACCTGTGCCTTAGGATTCAAAGCAGTTTCTATGAGGAGGCGGTAGGATGCAGTATACTAGTGATTGTAGTCCACCCTGATACCTGGTATGCCAAATCAAGCGTCTGATTTCTATGGTACGGAATCTGTCATCTGTAAATTTTAGAGTTATTGGAGAGTAAGAGTAGGGGGTTTTAACGTTTTATATCTTGCAATAACAATGAAAATCTTTTTACATTAGATTTGACCTTATTCATTTTGATATTTGTCTTCAGAAGGAAAACGTATCTTAATTTTAGGAGCAGGATTTGGGGGGTTAACAGCTGCTAATTTATTACGGAAAAATCTTTCCTCATCATCGGCACAAGTAGAGCACCAAATTAGTATTACTGATCAAAAAGACTATTTTATGATGGGACTTGTAAATTTATGGATCTTAAGTGGAATAAGAACAC
>OCZS010000044.1_pt1 | contig 34986 bp, 37 predicted proteins | sample 1539071 | NCBI WGS metagenome assembly OCZS01 (sample SAMEA3113584, study PRJEB22503) | soil metagenome
ACGAAGTGGGGGGGCTGGGGCGGTGGCAGCGGCGTGGCCGGCGGCGGCGAGGAGCCGGCCGATGGGTCCGAGGTCGTCGCCGTCCTCGCCGTCCATCCCGTCGTCGGGGTCCAGCCCGTCGGGGGCGCGGTCCGCCGGGCCGGGATCGGCGGTCATGGATGCCGGGACCGCGTCCGACGGGTCGTCGGGCAGCCAGTCCTCGAGGCTCGACCCGTCGTCCGGCTCGACGACCCGGGCGCGCAGGAGCGACCCCAGCACCTGCACTGCCCGCTCCACGAGGGCCTCTCGGCGGGTCTCCTCCTCGTGGTTGTCCAGGAGGAGGGTGAACAGCGCGGCCTGCTGGCCCTCCCACTGGTCGAGGACGTTGAGCAGCATCGCGTGGTCGACCCGCATCTTGGAGGTCAGGGGCTCCGGCTCACCGGTGACGAGGCGCTCGTAGGTGGCCTCGGTGTACGACAACGTGCCGTCCGGTGGCTTGCGTCGCACGACCTTGCGGCGCTTCTTGGGGTCGTCGCCCGCCTTGGCGACGGCCTTCGCGTTCTCGACGACGTGCTCCGGTGCCTGGACGACGACATGGCCGACGGTGTCGAAGCCGGCCCGACCGGCACGACCTGCGATCTGGTGGAACTCCCTGGCTCGCAGCACGCGTTGCTTGCGGCCGTCGTACTTCGTCAGCGAGGTGAGCAGGACGGTCCGGATGGGGACGTTGATGCCGACGCCGAGGGTGTCGGTGCCGCAGATGACGGCGAGCAGCCCCGCCTGGGCCAGCGTCTCGACGAGCCGCCGGTACTTGGGCAGCATTCCGGCGTGGTGGACGCCGATACCGTGCAGGACCAGCCGCCGCAGGGTCGCACCGAACCCCTTGCCGAAACGGAAGCCCCCGACGGCATCCTTGATCGCGGCCTTGCGGGCGGAGGACACGATGTCGACGCTCATCAGCGCCGACGCCTGTTCGACCGCGGCGGACTGGGTGAACGACACGACGTAGACAGGCGCCTTGTCCTCCCGGAGCAGGATCTCGAGCGTCTCGTGCACCGGCGTGAGGACCCAGGAGAACTCGAGCGGCACCGGCCGCTCGGCACCGGTGATCGCCACGGTCTCGCGCCCGGTGCGCCGGACGAGGTCCTTCTCGAACGCCCGCGTCTCGCCGAGCGTCGCCGACATGAGGAGGAACTGGGTGTCGCGCAGGAGGAGCAGGGGCACCTGCCACGCCCAGCCGCGGTCGGGCTCGGTGTAGAAGTGGAACTCGTCCATGACGACGAGTCCCACGCCGGCCAGCTCCCGGTCGCGCAGCGCGTGGTTGGCCAGCACCTCCGCCGTGGCGCAGATGATGGGAGCACCGGGGTTCACGGCGGCGTCCCCGGTGAGCATCCCGACCCGCTCGGCGCCGAAGATCTCCACCAGCGCGAAGAACTTCTCGCTGACGAGCGCCTTGATCGGGGCGGTGTACCAGCTGCGCCGGCCGTCGGCGAGGGCCTGGGCGTGTGCGGCCACGGCCACGAGGGACTTCCCGGACCCGGTCGGGGTGGCCAGCACGACGTGGGCACCGCCGGCCAGGGCCAGGACCGCCTCTTCCTGCGCGGCATACAGCGAGAACCCGCGGTCACCCGCCCAGTCGAGGAAGACGTCGAAGGCGGCGTCAGGCCCTGCCGCTGTGGTGCCGGCGAGGCGGTCGGTGAGGGTCATCGCCCCGATTGTCCCCCACGCAGGTCAGGTGGGCGGTTGGTGGTTCGCCGTCCACGCGCGTCGGATCAGCTCGGCGAGCACGTCACGGTCGACGTCCGCGAGCCGCTTGAGGTAGAGGCACCCCTTGCCCGTCGTGTGTGGCCCCAGCCGTTGGAGCAGGTCGGTGTTGGTGCCGTAGTAGGTGAGGCCGTAGAGGGTCAGGGCGGCCTTGCGGGGCGCGAGCCCGACGGCGAACCACTCGCGCTTGGTTCCGTCGGAGGTCCGGTACGGCTGGCGACCGAAGCCGATCATCGACGAGCCCCACATCCGCGGCGTCACGTCCGTGATCGCACGCATGAGCTCGAGCACCTCCACGGCATCCGCACGTCGCTGCTCGTCGGTCACGGACGCGAGGTATGCCGCCACGTCACCCGTGGTGGGCGTGGTCTTCCTGTCGCTCGTTCCCGCCATCGTCCTCGCCTCCGTGGTCGCGCCGTCCCTCCCACGGTAGGCGCCACAGCCCACGCCAGTCACGCCGCCGGGGAGACCACAGCCTCCCCTCGGGTGAAGCGGCAGTCAGCCGTCTGAGCCGAGGCGCGCGAGCTCCTCGTCACTGAGCTCGAGCTCGGCCGCCCGCACCGAGTCCTCGATCGACTCCGGTCGTGAGGCACCCGGGATGGGGATGACGACGTCGGCGAGCGACAGCTGCCACGCGAGCGTCACCTGCTGCGGGCTCACTCCGTGGGTGTTCGCGATCTCGGCGAACGCCGCATGGCGCGACCCCAGCTCCCCCGCATTGCGGATCCCGCCGAGTGGGCTCCAGGGCAGGAAGGCGATGCCCAGCCGCGCACAGTGGTCGAGCTCGCCGCGGCTCGAGCGGAACGCGGGCGAGAACTGGTTCTGCACGGACACCAGACGGCCGCCGAGCACCTCGTTCGCCTCGTCGATCTGCGCGACGCTCGCGTTGGAGATGCCGGCACGGAGGATGACTCCCTCGTCGAGCAGGTCGGCGAGGGCCCCGACCGACTCGGCATAGGGAACCTTGGGGTCCGGCCGGTGGAACTGGTAGAGCCCGATCGCCTCGACGCCGAGCCGCCGCGCCGACTCCTTGGCCGCCTGCTCGAGGTATGCCGGGTCACCGTTGCGCGTCCACGACCCGTCCCCGGGGCGCAGGTGGCCGCCCTTGGTCGCCACGATGACCGCCGAGGCGTCCCCGGACCACGTGCGGAGGCCCCGCGCGATGAGCTCCTCGTTGTGGCCGACCTCCCCGGCCTCGAGGTGATAGGCGTCGGCCGTGTCGACGAGCGTGACGCCGGCGTCCAGTGCCGCGTGGATCGTCGCGAGGGACCGGGCCTCCTCGGGTCGCCCTTCGATGGACATCGGCATGCCGCCGAGGCCGATCGCGCCGACGTGGGCGTCGCCGAGCTGGCGCTGCTTCATGGGATCTCCTCGTTCGGGTGAGAGCGCCGCCGTCAGGAGCGGGCTCTGAGGGCCGACTCCTTGTGAGCCGCCTCGGCGCCGGTCTTCTCCGACGTCACGATGTAGTAGGGGTCGTCGTCGGTGGGCCGGAACTGCTGGCCGGCGAACGTGAAGTTCCTCGTCCGCTTCTCGGTCACGGTTCCGTGGGTCTTGCCCTGGGAGGTGTTCCACGACACCTTGTCACCCGTGGAGTAGCCCATGTCGTCTCCCGTCCCGGGGCCGAAGCCGACGCCCCGACGTGGCGGGACGTTACCTGCCGGGCTGCGCGAGAAGGGCTGTCGGGACACCCGTTCCCAGGCCTGGACCGACACGAGGTCGGGGTGGGCGTCACCCACCCCGACGTGGTGCTCCTCGGGCGGTCAGCCTCGGTCCGCGAGCGCGGCGTGCCCGGGGACCCAGCCGGCGTGGTCGGCCACCTCGGCCAGCCACACCACGAGGATCGATCCCAGGAACACGGCGAGGAGAACCTCTGCCGCCGCCGTCTCGGCGAGCGCCAGGGCGAGCAGTCCGAGCGCCAGGGCGATCACCGCCAGCACGTTCTCGACGGTTCCGACGCGGTCCTTGGCGTTGCCGCCGCGGAGGACCGCGAAGGCCGCTGCACCCAGGATCAGGCCGATGGCGGACATCCCCCTCGGGTCCTGCACGAACGGCATCTCGCCGTTGACGAGGTACCCGACGTATGGCACGCCGATGGCCGCCACGAGGAAGGTCGCGATCAGGTCGCGTGTCGTGAGTCTCATGTGTTGACACCTCCTTTCGCCCTTCCACGCTATGCCCGGCGGCGAGAGTGGGATGGGGACTGAGAGGACGCTCACCCCCCGGCCGCCGGGCGGACGACGACGCGGGCGGTCGCCGCCCCCGCCGCGACGTCGGACCAAGCGGTGGTCACGTCCTCCAAGGGGACGGTGACGTGGTCCACGGTGAGCTCGCCGGCGGCCGCATGTCGCAGCACCGTGCCCAAGGTCCGGGCACGCCGGTGCGGACTGAGTGAGGTGTTCGTGTAGCCCAGCACGGCCGCTGACCGGCTCCGAAGGGTCGCGGAGTCCACGGTCAGGGCGGGACCCGCACTGCTGCCGAGGTTGACCAGGCGGCCCCCCGGTGCGAGGAGCATGGCGGCTGCTGACCCGGGCACGCCGGCGACGGGGTCGACGACCACGTCGACCTGGCCGTCGCACTCGCCGCGAACGCGTTCGGCCAGGTCCATGACCTCCTCATCGAGGCGCAGTGAGACGACGGCGTCGGCGCCTGCTCGGGTCGCCCGCTCGGTGCCGGGTCCGGGGCGGCACACGGCGACGACGCGACGTGCTCCGAGCAGGCGGGCCGCCTGCACGGCGACCTGCCCGACCGTGCCACCGGCGCCGAGGACGAGCACCTGCTCCCCGTCGACGAGAGCGGCGCGTGAGCTGAGGACCTCCCAGGCGGCCACGGCAGACAGACCCAGGGCCGCCGCCAGGGCGTCGTCCACTCCGTCGGGCAGGGGGACGACGTCGGCCACGTCCGCGGCGCACAGCTGGGCCAGGCTTCCGTCGGCGGGGTGCATGCCTGCGGTCGTGGGGAACCACACGCGCCGGCCCCTGAGCTCCTCCGGACCGGATCGCACGATGCCGACCCCCTGCACCCCCGGGACGTACGGCAGAGGCGGGGGGCCGAAGTACGACGTCCCCGTGGCGCAGAGGACGTCGAGCGGGGTGATCGGCGCACCGGTCACCGCGACGACCACGCCATCGTCGGACGCGGGCTCGAGCGGGTCGGGGCGTTCCTCGACGGCCGGTGGCGCGGCATACGCCCTCAGGGTCGCGGCACGCATCACTCAGGTGGAGATGTCGGGGTAGGGCAGGCCGAGGTGGGCCAGGGCGGCGCCGTACGCCTTCTGGTACGCGAGCGGCTCCGGGTGGTCGCGCTCGAACATCGCGATGAAGAGGGTCAGCGTGAGGAAGGGATGGGCGCCCATGGTGAAGAGCGCGACGTGGTCGTGCCGCACGAGCGCGTCCCGCTCGTCGTCGGAGAAGGCGAGCCACGTGCTCGCCTCACCCGAGGTGGCGTTGAGGATGCGGTTGGCCTGGGTCTCCTCCCACCACACGACCGTGCCGGCCGGGTCCTCGCGGTAGCGCTCCACGAGCTCGGGGTCGCGGTCGACCGTGAAGAGGAACTTGTCGAGCAGGTACCTGCTCATGCCGGTGCTCCCTTCGGGTACCAGGTGAAGTAGGCCTCCATCGTGTGGAACAGGTCGAGCGAGTCCACGTGGTCGGCCCTGGCGTTCTCCCCGGCGACGCCCATCATGAGCATGAAGTCCATGAAGCCGTGGGTCGCGTTGCCGGGCAGGTGGAGGCTGTCGAGGGTGACCTCGCGCAGGCACCCGTCGAGGTCGCCGTTCGCGATCCACTGCACCGCCCGGTGGTCGAACTCCGGGTCGGGCCCGTGGGGCCCGAACTGCCGCGGCCCACCGAGCTCGAGCGAGAGGTGCCCCGTGCCGATGATGGCGACGCGCTGCTCGCTCGGCCATGACTCCACGAGCTCGCGGATCGTGCGGCCGAGCTCGACGAACCGCCCCGGCTGGGGAAGCGGCGGCGCGAAGATGTTCGTGTAGATCGGCACGATCGGCAGGTCGGCCTCCGGCCGCAGGGTGATGATCGGGCACGTGATCGAGTGGTCGATCCGCAGCTCGTTGCTGAAGGCGAGGTCGAAGCCGGAGTCCAGGCCGCCGCGGAGGATGTGTGACGAGAGCTCCTCGTGGCCGTCCAGCCGGAAGCGGGGCAGCCCGAACTCGCGCTCCTCGTTGTACCAGTTGGCGTCGTATGCCGGCGCCTTCCCCACGAGGAACTGCGGCATGTTGTCGAGCCAGAGCTGGTGGAAGTGGTCGCTGCCCACCATCACGAGGACGTCGGGACGGGCGCGGGTCAACGTCTCGCGGAAGCGCTCGATCTTCGCCACCCACTCGTCCGCGAACGGCGGTCGGTCCTCGCCCACGGCGGTGCTCGCGCGGTAGTAGAAGGGATGGTGCGTGGAGGCGATGACGGCGACGACCTGCGCCATGGAGGGTCTCCTTCCGGGAGTCAGGACTGCGGGTCGACGTACTCCGCGTTGCGGTCGACCATGAGGTAGGCGTCCATACCGATCGGTCGGCGCCGCTCCTCGGCGATCTGGCCCAGGAGCCCCGCCGCACGCGCGAGCAGCGCGAAGCCCCGCAACAGCTCGACGGGGAGTCCCAGGTCCGCCAGGGCGGCTCCGCAGACGCCGGCGCCGTTGAGCGGGAGGCGGCGACCGAGGACCTGCTCGTGCACGCGCCCCACGGCCTCGAAGAGGCGCAGGTGCGGACCACGCAGGCCCTCCTCGTCCGCGATCCCTATGAGGACCGGCGTGCGCGGGTCGCCCTGCTTGTGCACCGGGTGCCCGAGGCCCGGCACGTACCGACCGGACTCGCGGGTACGCCGCACCGCGTCGAGCGCGACGGCGTCCCACTCGTCGTCCGTCGAGGGGAGGTCGTCGGCGAGGTCGGTGACGACCGCGTGGAGGAAGGCGCCGCAGTCCTCGGTCACCCCGAGGAAACGGGACCCGCCGCCGAGGAGACCGGCGGCCAGGGCACCCTGGAGGGAGTCGGGCGCTGATAGGTAGGTGAGCCGTGCGGCGATGGCGGTGGGCGTGAAGCCGTGGTCGGCCAGTGCGACGAGCACCGCCTCGAACACCCGGGTCTCCGAGGGCGTGGGCCGCCGCAGGGCGACGAGCCAGAACGCCAGCTCACCGAAGCCGACCTTGCCCATGAGGTCCGCGGTGAGGTCATGGCCGAGGAGCCGGATCTCGTCCGCCGTCGAGGTGCCGAGCGAGGTGGGGAAGGTCGTCATGCGGGTCGCTCCTCGTCCGCGGCCGGGTCGGGGGTGACCCGGGTGGCGAGCCACCGGCGGATCTCGTCCCCGTGCTCGTCGAGGGTGGGCGGCGGCAGGCGGTAGTCGGCCGGGGTCGCGGAGAACCGGATCGGGTTCCGCACCGACGGAACGGCGTCGTCGGCAGGCCCGACCTGCACCACGGGGTCCAGACCGACCTCCTCCGCGAAGCGCACCCCGCCGTCCACGGTGTTGATCGGACCGCACGGAACCCCGGCCGCGGTGATGACCCGGAACCACTCCATCGTCGTGCGCGTCGCCAGTCGCTCGACGAGCAGCGGGCGGAGCTCGTCGCGGTGGGCCGTACGGTCCTCGTTGCCCCGGAACCGGGGGTCATCCGCGAGCTCGGGAGCGCCGAGGACCTCGACGAGGCGGCGGAACTGGCCGTTGTTCCCGGCCGTGATGATGAGGTCACCGTCGGCGCACGGCAGCGGCTCGTAGGGGAAGAGGCTGGGGTGGCTGTTGCCCATCCGGGTGGGGACGACCCCGCCGGCCACGTAGGCACTCGACTGGTTGACCAGGCCCGACAGCGCCGACGAGAGCAGGTTGACCTCCACGTGCTGGCCCCGCCCGGTGGTGGTGCGCGCCTGTAACGCGGCGAGCACACCGATGGTGGCGTGCAGGCCGGCCATGACGTCGAAGACGGAGATGCCCGCGCGGTACGGCGGCCCGCCGGGATCGCCGGTGAGGCTCATCAGGCCGGAGATCGCCTGCACCATGAGGTCGTACCCCGGGAGGTCGCGCCCGCCCGGCCCGCTCCCGAAGCCGCTGATCGAGGCGTAGACCACCCCCGGGTTCCCGGTGGAGACGCTGTCGTAGTCGAGTCCGAAGCGGGCCAGCCCCCCGGGCTTGAAGTTCTCCACGAGGATGTCGGCCCGGCGGGCCAGCTCGCGGGCGGCGTCGGCGTCTCCGGGGTCCTTGAGGTCGAGCGCGACCGAGCGCTTGTTGCGGTTGACGCCGAGGTAGTACGTCGAGACGCCGTCGCGAACAGGCGGGCTCCAGGTCCGGGTGTCGTCCCCGGAGGGGGACTCCACCTTGACGACCTCGGCGCCCAGGTCCGCGAGGAGCATCGTCGCGTACGGCCCGGCGAGGATGCGGGAGAAGTCCGCAACGAGCAGCCCCGACAGCGGCCCCGAGGGCTGGGACACGGAGGCCTCCTCGCCGTCTCCTGCGGTCGAAGCGGACAGGTGTCCGCAGCGCTGTCCGCCGAGTCTCCGGCCCCCGCAGCCGGGCTGTCAAGAGGGGGGACCGCCTCGGGAGTCGCGGGTCTTGACAGCCACCTCGCCGGCGCGGACAGTGGTCGCCACGACGGGCGACTGCCGTCAAGCGGACACGTGTCCGCTTCGGGTGCGATGGGAGAGGTCATGGCTCACGACGAGGTGGCTGACGGGCGGCCCGTGCTGTTCCGTGGTGCGACGGTGCTGACGATGGACGACCGGCACGAGGTGCTGACCGGGGGCGACGTGCTCGTCGTCGGCGACCGGATCGCCGAGGTCGGGCACGACCTCTCCGGGCCTGAGGGCGTGCTCGAGATCGACGCCAGCGGCGGCATCGTCATGCCGGGGATGATCGACACCCATCGCCACATGTGGCAGACGGCGATGCGGGGCTACGGCGCAGACTGGACCCTCACCCAGTACTTCGTCTGGTACTACCTGGAGAGCGGCCGGCACTTCCGTCCCGAGGACGTCCACACCGGCAACCTCCTCTCGGCGTGGGACGCCCTCGAGGCCGGTGTCACCACGACGGTCGACTGGTCCCACGGCCTGCAGTCGGTCGACCACGCGGAGGCCGCCGTCGACGCCCTCCAGGCGGTGCCCGGCCGCTTCGTCCTCGCGTACGGCAACATCCAGGCCGGTCCCTGGGAGTGGACCGCGGACCCCGCTGTGCGGTCGTTCCTCGAGCGCCGGCGCGGGGACCTGGACGGCTGGCAGCTGGCGTTCGACGTCACCGGCGACCCGACGTTTCCGGAGCGCGCGGCCTTCGAGGTGGCTCGCGACCTCGACCTGCCGGTGACCACCCACGCCGGCGTGTGGGGCGCGACCGGCGACGACGGCATCCGGCTCATGCACGAGAACGGCTTCATGACCGACTCGACCGTGTACGTCCATGCCGCCACCCTCTCGACGGACTCCTACCACCGCATCGCCGCCACTGGTGGCTCCGCATCGGTGTCCACCGAGTCCGAGCAGAGCGCCGGTCAGGGCTACCCACCCACCTGGCAGCTACGGCGCCACGGCATCCCGGTCTCGCTGTCGATGGACACCAGCGTCTGGTGGAGCAGCGACCTGTTCTCGGCGATGCGCACGACCCTCGGCGCGGACCGCTCGCGTGAGCACCTCGAGGCGCATGCCACCGGTGACACGGTGACCAACGTGCACCTCCGGGCCGAGCACGTCGTCGACTGGGCGACCCGCGGAGGTGCCCGTGCCCTGGGCCGGGAGGAGCTCGGCCGTCTCGTGCCGGGCGCCACGGCGGATGTCGTGCTGCTCAAGAACGACCGGTCACCGGTGTCGTTCCCGCTCCTCAACCCCTACGGCCACGTCGCGTTCCAGGCGCAGCGCGGCGACGTGCACACCGTTCTCGTCGACGGCCGGGTCGTCAAGCACGAGCACGAGCTGGTCGGCTGCGACCTCGGCGACCTGCGGCGCAGGGCCGAGTCGACGGTCGGCCACCTCCAGGACGTCATGGGGCGCGAGGCGTGGGATACAGGGATGAACCCCGACCTTCCGGAGGACGCGGGCAAGGTGCTCGACAACCCCTACCAGTACACGGAGTTCCGCACGGACACCACGCGTGCCACCGGCACGGTCTTCGGAGAGCCGGGGGCCGGGGAGCGCGCGTGAGACCTGCGGCGGCGACGTCACCATAGGGAGGACGGACCATGGCCGGACGGGGTGAGGGACCCGACTTCGTCGAGGCACTGGCTCGCGGCCTCGACGTCATCACCGCGTTCGGCAGCGACCGACCCACGATGTCGTTGAGCGACGTGGCACAGGCGACCGGCCTGGCCCGCCCCACTGCCCGGCGCCTGCTCCTGACCCTCGAGGAGCTGGGGTTCGTCCGCTCACGCGAGGGCGTCTTCGCGCTGACGCCGCGGGTGCTCGCCCTCGGGACGGCCTATGTCGCGTCGCTCGGTCTCTGGGACGTCGCGCGGCCGCGGCTCGAGTCGCTCGTTGCGCGCACCGGCGAGTCCTCGTCCATGGCGCAGCTCGACGGCAGCGACATCGTCTACGTCGCACGGGTCGCGGTGCCCAAGATCATCGCCCTCCGGGTCGAGGTGGGCACTCGGTTCCCCGCACCACCCACCTCACAGGGCAAGGTCCTGCTCGCCGCCCTGCGCCCCGAGCGGCTGGCCGAGGTGCTCGCCCTTCCCAGCCGCTCGGGCCTCATCCCGCACGTCGTCCGGCCGGTGAAGGAGCTGGAGGACGAGCTCGAGCGCGTGCGCGCGCGCGGCTGGGCGCTGGCGGACGAGGAGCTCGCCCCCGGTGTCCGGTCGGTTGCGGTGCCCGTGCGTGACGGAGCGGGCGAGGTGCGCGCGGCGATGAACGTGACGGTGCACGCCGCCGAGACGTCGACCGAGCGGCTCACCGGGGAGTTCCTCCCGCTGTTGCGCCAGACCGCCGCGGACGTCAGCGAGGACTGGGCGATCTGGCAGCGACGGCCGCACGTCGAGGTCGTCCGCCGACCGGCGTCCTGACCGCGGGGACGGGGTCGGTCAGACGACGCGTTCGAAGGTGATGAGGAGCCCTTCGACGCCGCCCGGCCCGACGCGCCCCTTGACGTCGGCGCTGGTGATCGCCCGAAGGCGCCACCCCTGCGCGGCGTGCTCGTTGAGGACCTTTTGGAGCCGGTCGCCCGACAGCTTGCCGCCGATCATCTTCTCGCGGAGCTCCGCGACCTTGTACTCGTATGCCATGACTCCACGCTAACGCCGCCGACGCGCTGCGATGCCGGCTCAGGCGCTCAGCCTGTCGGCGGCATCCAGCACCGTGCGCAGGGCCCACCAGCTCACGACGCCGCACGTCAGGACGAAGGACGCGTTCCAGAGAAGCCGTGGCACGCGGGTCAGGCGGGCCAGCACCGCGGGGTCACTGCCCCTGTCCGCCGGCGCGGCGAGGACGGCACCCAGGTGCCGCCAGGCGCCCACGACGAGCACGACGCCCACGGCGACGAGCACCTGTGCCTGCAGCTGGGCGGCTCCAGCCCACCAGAGCGCGCCTGCTGCCGCCAGCGCGGCGAGCACGACGACCACGGTCAGCAGCGACCTCACCCAGAGCGCGGCGAGGAGGAGGAGCGCGAGCACCACCGTGAGGGCCGGTGCCGACCACCCCCGGACGGCCAGCCACACAAGGAGGGCACCGACCAGGGCCGGGGCGGGGTACCCCGCCCAGGTGGTGAGCACCCGCCCGGTCCCGCGTGCCCGGCCCACGGTCACGGCATGGCCTGACATATCCCCGCGCAGGACGAAGCCCGTGAAGCGGCGGCCGCAGAGGACCCCGACCCCGGCATGCCCGAGCTCGTGCACCAGGGTCACCCCGAGGCGCATCACCCGCCAGACGGGCCGGATCGTGACGGCGACGATGGCGCCCAGGAACACGAGGAGCACCGGCGTGCCCGAGAGAGCGACACCCTGTTCCGGCAGAACGCGTGCCCACACGTCGTCCACCCACTCCATGGGACGTCAACCTAGCCGGGCCGACGCGGCACCGACCGGCGCCGGGTAGCGTCGGCCTGCGTGAGCCGTCTCGTCGACATCCACTGCCACGGCGCCGCAGGTGCCTCGCTGGGGTCGTCCGAGGAGGCGTCACGGCGAGCCCTCGCCCACCACGCGGAGGCGGGGGTGGGCCGCGTCGTCGCCAGCCTCGTCTCGGCCACTCCCGCCGACCTGCGGGAGCGGGTGGCCGTGCTCGCCCGACTCGTCGCGAGCGGCGACCTGGCCGGGATCCACCTCGAGGGGCCGTTCCTCTCGCACGCCCGGCGGGGGGCCCATGACGCGGCGGTGCTGGCTGACCCGGACCCCGCCCTGGTCGAGCAGCTCGTCGCGGTGGCGGACGCGGCGGGTGCCCCGTCCGCGATCCGCCAGCTCACCTTCGCCCCGGAGCTTCCCGGCAGCGATGCCCTCGTGCGCACCCTCGTGGCGCACGGCATCCGGCCTGCGGTGGGGCACACGGATGCCGACGCCGCGCAGGTCACGCGCACGATCGCAGCGATCGCCGAGCGACAGGGGTCCCCGGCGGTCGTCACCCACCTCTTCAACGGGATGCCGCCCTTCCACCACCGCGCCGGTGGCCCGGCGGCCGCGGCGCTCGTCGCCGCATCCCGCGGAGAGGCGGTCGTCGAGCTCGTCGCCGACGGCGTGCACCTGGCCCCCGAGGTCGTGCGGATGGTGTTCGAGACGGTGGGCCCGGGCAACATCGCGCTCGTCTCCGACGCCACGGCGGCCACCGGCCTCGGCGACGGGGCCTACGAGCTCGGAGCCGTCGAGGTCGAGGTCAGCGCCGGCACGGCCCGGACCACCGGCACGGGAGCCATCGCGGGGAGCACGTCGACGCTCGCCGAGTGCCTGGCCTGGGCGGTCGAGGTGGCCGGCGTGGACGCACAGGACGCCCGGCAGGCGGCCACCCGGACGCCGGCGACGGCCGTGGGCCTGGAGCCCACGACCGCCGACTGACCGCTCGACCGAACGGGTCAGCGGGAGCGGCGCCCGCCGGATCGCTCGGAGAACGAGGCGGCCGAGCGAGCCGGACGCCCGGACGCCGGTCGCGTCGGCCCCGGGCCGCGACGGCCTCCGTGCCCCGAACCGCCGGAGCCGGAGAGACCCGAACCGGAGGAACCGGAGCCCGACGAGGAGGAACGCGTCGACCCGGACCCCGAGGCACCGGAGCCCGAAGCGCCTCGGCGGTGACCGCCGCCGGAGCGGCGAGACGCCGACCCCGACCCCGAGCCCGACGAACGGCGTGGGGACGACGACCCGAGCGCCGGCGCGGCATACCCGCCGTCGAACGAGCGGTCGCCGGGGGCGAGCTCCTGCAGGAGGGGGTGGCTGGCGTGGACTCGGGTCGTCGTGGCGCGCACGCCGGCCTTGCGGGTGAGGTCGCGCACGTCGCGGACCTGGTCGTCGGTCATCAGCGTGATGACCGTGCCGGACGCACCGGCCCTCGCCGTGCGGCCGGAGCGGTGGAGGTACGCCTTGTGCTCGACCGGCGGGTCGGCGTGGATGACGAGGGCGACGTCGTCGACGTGGATGCCGCGAGCGGCGATGTCGGTGGCGACGAGGGTGCGCGCCTCTCCGGCGTGGAAGGCGTCCATCGTCCGGGTGCGGGCGTTCTGGCTGAGGTTGCCGTGCAGCTCGACGGCGGCGACTCCCGAGCCGTTGAGCTGGCGGGCGAGCTTCTTCGCGCGGTGCTTGGTCCGGGTGAAGACGACGGTCCGGCCCGGCGCGGCGACGAGGTCGAGGAGCACGGGGAGGTGGGTGTCGGGTGTGACGTGGAGGACGTGGTGCGCCATCGTCGAGATCGGGGACTGGACCGAGTCGGCCTCGTGGGTCACGGGCTCGTGGAGGTAGCGCCGGACGAGAACGCCGATTCCGGCGTCGAGCGTGGCGGAGAACAGCATCCGCTGCCCCCGCGCGGGTGTGGCGTCGAGGAGCCGCCGCACCGAGGGGAGGAAGCCGAGGTCGGCCATGTGGTCGGCCTCGTCGATCACCGTCACCTCGACGGCGTCAAGTGACACATGGCCCTGGCCGATGAGGTCCTCGAGGCGCCCCGGGCAGGCGACGACCACGTCGACGCCACGGCGGATCGCGGAGACCTGCGGGCCCTGCCCGACGCCACCGAAGACGGTCCTCGAGGTGAGCCCGAATGCCGTGGCGAGCGGGGCCATGGCCTCGTCGATCTGGGTGGCCAGCTCACGGGTCGGCGCCAGGATGAGCGCGCGAGGGCGGCCCGGTCGGCGCGCCGACCTGGTCGCGGAGAGGCGGCTGAGCAGCGGCAGGAGGAAGGCGATCGTCTTCCCGGAGCCGGTGCGGCCGCGGCCGAGCACGTCACGACCCGCGAGGGAGTCGGGCAGGGTCGCCGCCTGGATGGGCGTGGGAGTCGTGATCCCACCGGACGCAAGGACGTCGACGAGTGGAGCGGGCACGCCGAGCGCGCCGAAGGAGGTGGACACAGGTGGTCTCTCTGGTTTCGTGGGTCGTCGCGGACGAGCGGTGTCGGCGTCGACGGGGGATGTTCTGCCGGGCGGGCTCTGGGCCGCGGCGCCGCGCCGGGACACGCGGTCCCGGTGCGAAGGCATCGACATCAAAGAGAAGCGGCCCGAGGCAGAGGGCGGGCCACGTCACCCATCCTACGTGACACGGAGGGGGTGCCCCGACCACTCTCGGCTCGGAGAGGCGAACGTCACCATCGACACCGGTCCTCGCGGATCGCCGACGGCGACCGTCGCCCGCTGCCTACAGTGACGTATGCCGTCGCTTCCGCTCTTCCCGCTCGGCAGCGTCCTGCTGCCGGGTGCCCGGCTCCCGTTGCAGCTCTTCGAGGCCCGGTACCTCGAGCTGGCCCGTGCCCTCGCCGAGCGCGAGCCGGACGAGCGGTGCTTCGGAGTGCTCCTCATCCGCAAGGGCCACGAGGTGGGCACGGACGCGGTGTGCGACCTGTATGGAACCGGCTGTGAGGCACGGGTGGACGCCATGGCCCTTGCCGAGAGCGCCGTCGGCACCATGGTCCATCTCGTCGCCACCGGCGTGCGCCGGTTCCGGCTCGACGCGGTCGACCACCGTGCGGGCACCCCCTACACCACCGGACAGGTGTCCTGGCTTGCCGAACCTCCGGCCAGCGATGATCCGGAAGTCGCCGACCTGGCCGCACGCACCCTGCGGGAGCACGCGGGATACCTCGAGCGGGTCGGCGCGGAACCCGAGCCCGTCGAGGGACCGATCGGTGAGGTCGCGTACCGGGTGGCGGAGCGGATGATGCTCGACCCGAGCGACCGGCAACGGGTCCTCGACGGCGCGGATGCCGCGACCCGGCTGCGCACGGTGCTCGCCCTGCTGCGCCGGGAGGCGGCGATCGTCGGCCGCTTCGGGGCGCTGCCCACCCCTGCACACCCCAGCGGCGCCTCGCTCAACTGAGCCCGGGGTAGGTTGCCCGGCATGGACCTCGCCGCGCTCCAGGACGTCATCGAGCGCACCTATGGCGCCCGGGACCGCGAGCGCGGAGTTCCCAGCACGGTGGCCTGGCTGGCCGAGGAGGTGGGTGAGCTGGCGCAGGCGGTGCGCAAGGGGGACCAGGCGCAGCGCGAGCACGAGTTCGCCGACGTCCTCGCGTGGGTGGCCTCGTTGGCGAACCAGGTGGGCGTCGACCTCACCCACGCGGTGGAGCGGTATGCCGCCGGGTGCCCGATGTGCGGCTCGGTGCCGTGCACCTGCCCCTGAACGGCGGCGAACGTTCGGGCGCCGCGCGGGGCGTTCCCCCCCAGGGGTCAGCGGAAGGCGGCCGCCGCCGCGACGCACTGCCCGACGTAGGACCCACCGAAGAGCACGGCGTGCAGGAGCAGGGGGTGGACCTGGTGCAGGAGGACCCGGTCACGCCATCCGTCCGCCAGCGGCGCCGCCTCGTCGTAGGCCGCGAGGAGCCGGTCGAGATGCGGGCAGCCGAAGAGCGCGAGCATGGCGAGGTCCGCCTCCCGATGGCCGCCGTGGGCGGCCGGGTCGATGAGCACCGCGCCATCCGGGGTCCAGAGGACGTTGCCCGACCACAGGTCGCCATGGAGGCGGGCCGGGGCCTCCCCGGTGTCGTACCGTCCGTCGGCGACGGTGGCGGTGAACCGGTCGAACACGGCGGTGTCGGCCCTGCTGAGCACCGCACGGTCACGGCCTCGGCGCACGAGCGGCGCGATGCGGGCCGTCGCGAGGAACGCGCCCCATGTCGGCCACTCCCCGAGCGGAAGGGGCAGGGGCTCGTCGAGAGGGCCGAGCCAGCCGTTCCCGCGCCAGCCCGGAGGTCCACTGCCGAACGCCGGCGCCCCAGCGCCGTGAGTGACGGCCAGCCCGCGCCCCAGCAGCTCGGCGCGCTCGTGGCTCGGCACGGCCACCGTCAGGTGTTCGAGGTCGAGGTGGCCGGGTGCGATGGCGAGGACCTCGACGACGGCCGCACCGCCGGCATCGCGGAGCCACCGGAGGCCACTGGCCTCCCACATGAAGTAGCCAGGCGGAGCCGCCGCGGACTGCTTGCGGTAACGGCGCGGCATCCGGCCATGCTGTCAGCACGCACCGCAAGCGGGACGGGATCCCCGACGGGAACGGCGACGGCGACGCCTCCGTCCCGGCCTGAGGTCGCTGCTCTAGCATCGGGGCATGGCGCGACCCCATGCCGCAGCGCTCGTGGAGGACGCCTGGAACGGCCGCGTCGCCGACGTGCTGCGGACGCGCGGGTGGGGAACTCGAATCGTTCCCTCCACCGGGTACGGCAGCGAGACGCAGCTCCGCGTCCTGGCGCGCATCCTCATCAGCAGGGACCGGCCTCCCGAGGAGCCGGAGGAGCAGACCTTCGCGGCCCGGCTGCGCGCCGTGGAGCTCGAGACGCGCGGCTGGCGGGCCTTCATCACCGTGCCGGCCATGGACGAGCCCGTGCTCGTCCGGGTCGAGGACCGGCTCATCACCACACAGAGCGACCGGAGCGGGCTCGTCGACGTCACCGTCCGGGGCCACGGCCTGGACCCCGGGTGGCACCACGTCTACCTCAGCTCCCCGCGAGCGGAGCCGATCGAGGTCCCGGTGCTCGTCGTCGGGGCCCACCAGACCCATGGGATCGTCTCGGACATCGACGACACGGTCCTCTCGACGTCGCTGCCGCGCCCTCTGATCGCCGCGTGGAACACCTTCATGCGCGCTGAGGGCGCCCGCCGCCCCGTCCCCGGAATGGCGCCGATGTACCGCGAGCTCCTCGCAACGCAGCCCGACGCCCCCGTCGTCTACCTCTCGACCGGTGCGTGGAACACCGCACCGCAGCTCACCCGCTTCCTGCAGCGCAGCGGGTACCCCCCAGGACCGCTGCTGCTCACCGACTGGGGACCGACGAACACCGGTTGGTTCAGGTCGGGTCAGGAGCACAAGCGGGCCTCCCTGCATCGGCTCGCGCGCGAGCTTCCCCACATCAGGTGGCTGCTCATCGGGGACGACGGCCAGCACGACCCCAGGCTCTACACCGACTTCGCGTCCCGGCGGCCGGACCGGGTCCTGGGCATCGCCATCCGTGAGCTGTCGGTCGGGGAGCAGGTGCTGACGAACGGCGTGCCCCTGGCGAACGACGACATCGCGCCCGCCCCCACGGAGGAGCTCGAGGTGCCCGTCGTGCGCGCGCCCGACGGTTACGCCCTCGCCCGCCAGGTCCGCCCGATCTGGTCCGCCGACACCGACGGGAGCCCCCTCGTCGGTGGTGCGTCGGCGACCGTGCACCCCCTCGACCTGCCGCCGTCAGAGCTCCTCGCCGAGCGCGACGAGCGGTAGCGTCGGCCCATGCCTGAGCTGCCGGAGGTGCAGGCTCTCGTCGAGTTCCTTCGCGGGCGCACCGAGGGGCTCGTCGTGACCGGCGTGGAGCTCGGGTCGATCTCGGTTCTCAAGACGTTCACCCCACCCCCGCAGGTGCTCGTCGGCGCGCCGGTGGACGACGTCGCCCGGCACGGGAAGTTCATCGACCTCGATTGCGGTGGAACGCATCTCGTCTTCCATCTCGCCCGCGCGGGTTGGCTCCGGTGGTCCGACGCCATGCCGGCGACGGTGCTGCGGCCGGGCAAGTCGCCCATCGCGCTGCGCATGCGCTTCGACGACTCATCGGGCTTCGACCTCACCGAGGCAGGTACGAAGAAGCGGCTGGCCGCATACGTCGTCCACGACCCCCTCACGGTGCCCGGGGTGGCCTCACTGGGCCCGGACCCGATGGCGGACGACTTCACGCTCGAGCGCTTCGCGACGATCGTCTCGGGTCACCGGATGCAGGTGAAGGGGCTCCTGCGCGACCAGTCGATCATCGCGGGCGTCGGGAACGCGTACTCCGACGAGGTGCTCCACGTCGCGAAGCTGTCGCCCTTCGCGCTGGCCGCGACGCTCAAGGACGAGGACGTCGAACGGCTCTACACCGCCCTGCGCGGCACGCTCGCCGGTGCGGTCGCCGCCGCATCGGGGAAGCCGGCCAAGGAGCTCAAGGACGCCAAGCGCGCCGGGATGCGGGTGCACGGCCGAACCGGCGAGACGTGCCCGGAGTGCGGCGACGTCGTCCGGGAGGTGTCCTTCGCGGACTCCTCCCTCCAGTACTGCGCCACGTGCCAGACCGGCGGAAAGCCCCTCGCGGACCGCCGGACGAGCAAGTTCCTCAAGTGAGGCACCGACCGGCGGCGGTGCCCATCCGTGGTCTCGGCGAGCCGCTTTGAGATGCTGTGTCGATGAATGAGTTCCCCGACGTCCCCGTCACCGAGCTGCCCGACGACGCGCTCGTGCTCGACATCCGCGAACAGGAGGAGTGGGACCGTGGACACGCGCCGACCGCGGTCCACATCCCGATGTCCGAGCTCCCCGCCCGGGTCGACGAGCTGGCCCCCTTCCTCGACCGGGACGAGCCGCTCGTCATCACCTGCCGCTCGGGCGGCCGCGTGCAGCGGGTCATGCCGTGGTTGGCCCAGCAGGGCTACGAGGTGGCGAACATGGACGGCGGGATGCGCGCCTGGCTGGCGGCCGGCAAGCCGATGGAGGCCGCGGGAGGCGCCGACCCCCACGTGCCGTGAGGCGCGTCGCCGGCCGTGCGGTGAACGTCAGGCCGCGCTGAGGAAGAAGGCCGTGGCGAACCCCAGCACGGTGAAGAGCCCGACGAGGCGCCCGGCGTGCTCCACGGCCTCGGGCATCATCGTGTCGGCCACCATCGTGAGGATCGCCCCGGCCGCGAACGTCTGGATGAAGGCCACCGTCTCCGCCGACGCGCCCCCCAGCAGCCCGTAGCCGAGCATCGACGCGATGGTCGAGGCCGCCACCACCAGTGACCACAGCCGAAGGATCCAGGCGGTCGACCGGCCGGAGGCCTTGAGGCCCGTCGTGGCCGACATGGACTCGGGGATGTTGGACAGGAAGACCGCGGCGACCATGGCGACCCCGACGCCCTCCCCAGCCAGGAGGGTGATGCCGATCGCCGCCGACTCGGGGATGCCGTCGAGCAGTGCGCCCAGGACGAGGGCAGAGGCCCCCGTGGCGCCGGCCGCGGATGCCGGGTGCCGCACACCGCCGTGCACGGGGCTCTTGCGACGGTGGCCACCAGCACGGTCGATGAGCCAGTCGCCGGTGAAGAAGGTCGCGGAGCCTGCGAACAGGCCGAGCGCTGCCGCCACCACGCCGGCCGACCGGTAGGCCTCCTCCGTGAGCTCGAAGGCGGCTGCGCTGATGAGGACCCCGGCCCCGAACGCCATGACGAGCCCGATGGTGCGCAGGCCCACCCGGAGGACGAGTCCGAGGAGGGCGCCGAGCAGCAACGACGCCCCACCGAAGAACCCCCACCACGCGGCCTCGAGCACGCGCCCACGCTAGACGCCAGGCGCTGTGGCGACACGGCATACCGTTCTCTGCGCATGTATGCCGTTCACGGTAGAAAGCGCTATACCCTCCGATCGTGGATCCCATCCGGAACCCCTACGCTCCCGGCGCCGGCCAGCGTCCACCCGAGCTCGCCGGTCGCGACGAGCAGCTCGACGCCTTCGACGTCGTCCTCGAACGGGTGGCCCGCGGACGACCGGAACGCTCGATCGTCCTCACCGGCCTGCGTGGCGTCGGCAAGACCGTGCTCCTCAACGCGCTGCGGTCCGCGGCCGTGCGGGCCGGCTGGGGGACCGGGAAGCTCGAGGCGCGGCCGGAACAGTCCCTGCGTCGTCCGCTCGCCTCTGCCGTGCACCAGGCGGTCCGCGAGCTGGGGGCGACCGGTGGGACCGGCGACCAGTCCCTCGGGGTGGTTCGCGCCTTCGCTCAGCGCGAGCCGGCCTCCGGCGCGAAGGGGGGCACGGGGCGGTTGCGCGATCGCTGGAACCCCGGCATCGGCGTGCCGGCCGCCGTCGGCCGAGCGGACTCCGGTGACATCGAGATCGACCTCGTCGAGCTGCTGTCGGACCTCGGCGGGATGGCGGCTGACACCGGCCGCGGCATCGCCGTGTTCGTCGACGAGATGCAGGACCTCGAGCCGGACGACGTCTCCGCGCTGTGCGCCGCCTGCCACGAGATCTCCCAGGCTCGACTTCCGGTCATCGTCGTGGGCGCCGGTCTGCCGCACCTCCCTGCGGTCCTGTCGGCGTCGAAGTCCTACTCGGAGAGGCTCTTCCGGTACTCCCGGATCGACAGACTCGATCGGGCGGCGGCGGACGCCGCGCTCGTCCTCCCGGCCGAGGAGGAAGGTGCGGCGTTCGCCCCCGCGGCACTCGAGGCCCTGTACGCGGCCACAGGTGGGTACCCGTACTTCATCCAGGCCTACGGCAAGGCGGTGTGGGATATCGCGCCGGCTTCCCCCATGACCGCGCCCGACGTCGCCGTCGCCGCGCCCGAGGCGGAGTCGGAGCTGGCGGTGGGGTTCTTCGGTTCGCGCTTCGAGCGCGCGACGCCGGGGGAGCGGGAGTACCTCCGCGCGATGGCGGACGTCGCCGCCGCCCTTCACGACGGCACGGATGCCGTGCCGACCGCCGACGTGGCCGCGCACCTGGGCCGCAAGCCGCAGTCCCTGTCCCCGGCGCGCGACGCCCTGCTCAAGAAGGGCCTCATCTACTCGGGGGAGCGTGGCCGGATCGCCTTCACCGTGCCCCATTTCGGGCGGTACCTCAGGGAGAACGCCGAACTCGGTTGACATCATAGGTAACCTGATGGTTACCTTTCGCGCATGGACGCGTTCGCCGCCCTCGCCGATCCGGTCCGCCGCGACCTCCTCCGGTCGATGCACTCCGGGCCGCGGCGCGTGGTCGACCTCGCCGAGGGTCGCGCGATCAGCCGACCGGCCGTGAGCAAGCACCTGCGCGTGCTCGCACACGCCGGGTTGGTCTCTGTCGAGGAACGGGGCCGTGAGCGGCACTACCGGCTCGATCGCACGGCGCTGGAGCCGGTTCGACAGCTGGTGAGCGAGCTCATCGCCCCCATCCCACCGCCCGCGCTCGACGCGCTCGAGCTGGAGGTGCGCCGGGCCGGACGGGACCGTCGGGCCGGCCGGGGCGACGGCAGGCCGGCCGCCTCGACCGCAACCACGAGCACGGAGGACACCGCATGACAGAGGACCACGACCCCGTCGTCGCGAGCGGGCGGCGCGAGGACCGCGGGGACCAGAGCCTGCTCGTCCTCGAGCGCAGCTTCCGTGCACCTGCCGTCGACGTCTGGGCCGCCATCACCGAACCCGACCGCCTGGAGCGGTGGATCGGCACGTGGACCGGCGACCCGGCATCCGGCTCGGTGCTCGTGCGGATGACGGCCGAGGGTGAGGACGCGCAAGCCGAGGTGTTCACCATCGACGAGTGCGACCCACCCCGGCGCCTCGTCGTCACGTCGACACCGCCGGGCTCGGACGCCGCGTGGCACGTCGAGGTGGACCTCGTCGAATCGGCCGGCGCAACCACCCTCACCTTCCGGCAGTCGATGCCCGACGCGGACCTTGCCACGAGCGTGGGGCCGGGGTGGGAGTACTACCTGGACCGCCTCGTCGCCGTGGAGACGGGGCGCGACGTCGCCGCCGTCGACTTCGACCTCTACCTGCGGCGGATGTCGGGGCACTACACCGAGCTGTTCGCCGACCTGCGTCAGGCCCGGTGACCACCCAGCCGGGCGACGCTCACGGCAGCCGGTGGAGGACGACGTCGGTCACCGCCCCACGGTGCAGCCGCGCGGTCAGGTAGGTGCAGAACGGCTCGCGCCGACGGTCGGTGGGCGAGCCGGGGTTGAGCAGTCGGAGGCCCTCCCACTCCGTGTCCCACGGGATGTGGCTGTGCCCGAAGACGAGCAGGTCGGTGTCCGGGTGAACGGCGCGCATGCGCTCCTCACGGCGGTGCCGGGCTCCCGTCTCGTGCACGACGGCCATGCGGACTCCCTCGAGTGTCGCGGTCGCCACCTCCGGCAGCCGCGCGCGCAGTGCCGGACCGTCGTTGTTCCCCCAGCACGCGAGGAGCCGGCGGCTGCGCTGCTCGAGCCGATCGAGGAGCACGACGTCGACCCAGTCGCCGGCGTGGACCACGACGTCGGCCGCCTCGACCTCGGACCAGACCCGAGCGGGCAGGTCCTTGGCCCGTGCTGGCACGTGGGTGTCGGAGATGAGCAGCAGCCGGATGCCATCGGTCATCAGACCACCTTCCCACCCGCATGCGGTGCCGGTGGCTGGTGACCGGTGGCGGCGAGCGGTCAGGTCTGCAGCTCGGACCGGCGCGCTTCGAGGTAACGACGTTCGGCCGGCTCGTGGGTCAGCGCCACCGCACGGTCGTACGCCGTGGCGGCCTCGGCCGTCCGCCCCAGGCGTGACAGCAGCTCGGCGCGGGTCGCCCACGCCGGCTGGAAGCGCGTCGTGCGGGCGGCATCCGTATCGAGGAGCGCCAGCCCGGCCCCCGGTCCCTCCACCTCCGCGGTGACGGCGGCCAGGGCCGTCGCACTGCCGAGGCTGGGGGCGACGACGGCCAGTGAGCGGTGGAGGTCGAGCAGGGTGGCCCAGTCGGTGCGCCCGGTCTCCCGCCGTGCACAGTGCACGGCCTGGATGGCTGCCTCGAGCTGGTAACGCCCGACGACCCGGGCGGGATGGGCCGCCCGGAGGTGATCGTGCGCTCTGGCGATGAGGGTGGCGTCCCACGCGGCGACGTCCTGGGAGGCCAGCGGCACGAACGTCCCGTCGGCCGAGATCCGTGCGGGACGCCGCGCCGCCGAGAGCTCGACGAGCGCGGCAAGCCCCCGGACCTCGGGGTCCGCGGGCAGCAGCTCGGCCAGCACCTCGGCGAGGTGCAGCGCCTCCGGGGGGACGTTCCGGTCACCGGGGCCGGTCGACCAGTCGATGACGTATGCCGCGTAGACCGCCGCGAGCACCGCCTCCATCCGCTCCGGCACGGAGGATCGGTCGGGAAGGCGGAACGGGATGTGGTTGTCGCGGATCCGGCGCTTGGCCCGCACGAGGCGGGTGGCCATGGTCCGAGCCGGCACCGCGTAGCTGCGAGCCACCTGCTCGGCCGTGAAGCCCAGGACGGTGTTGAGCATGAGGGGAGTGCGGTCAGCGAGCCTGATCGCCGGGTGCGCGCACACGAGCATGAGCTCGAGCCGTCGGTCGGGCACGACATCCGGGTCCACCTCGTCCAGGTGGGCACCGCCGTGCCGCACCGGGTCGAGCGGGGTCGTGAGGCTCACCTCGGCCGACCGCCAGGCATCGCGCTGGCGGTTGCGGGCGACGGTGAGCAGCCAGGCGTCGGGGCGGTCCGGGATGCCCTGCACAGGCCAGGTCCGCAGGGCCCGTTCGAAGGCGTCGGAGAGGGCGTCCTCGGCCGCGTGGATGTCATGGGTCCCCGAGGCCAGGAGGGCCAGGAGGCGCCCGTAGCTCGTGCGCGCCGCGAGCTCGGCCCGCGCCGACGCGGCGCGGCCGAGCTGCACGGCGTCCCCGGGCTCGGTCACAGGTCGCAGCTGGCCGTCCAGGCCCCGTCGACGAAGGAGGTCTGGCTCGCCCGTACCTCCATGACGCCGAACTGCGCACCCGGGCACTTCTCGGCCCAGCCCAGGGCGGCGTCGAGGTCGGGCACGTCGACGACGAAGACACCGGCCAGCGCCTCCTTGGTCTCGGCGAACGGACCGTCCTGGACCTCGAGGGATCCGTGCCGCAGGGTCAGCGTCGTCGCTGACTCCGTCGAGGTGAGAACCTCGGCGGCGACGAGGACACCGGCCTCTTCGAGGGCCCGGCCGTAGGCGCCGAAGGCCTCCTGTGTCTCGCGCACGAGCTCCTCCGCGATCTCGCCGGGCGCAGGTTCCCCGTAGTTCATGAGCAGCATGTAGCGCATCTGACTCTCCTTCGTCCACTGGTGGTGTTCCGGGCACCGCCGGATCGGCGGGCCTCACCCGGATGACGATCGAGCGCCGCCCGGATCGCCACCTTGTCGCGAATGCCTCGCCACCTGGACGTGGGCGCGGCCTGTCAGTCGGCGGGTGGAGCCGGGGGCGCGCCGTGGACGAGCGGGACGTACTCCGGGTGTCGGCGGATCCAGCCCTTGATGAAGGGGCAGAGGGGCATCACCTTGCGGGTGCCCTCGTCGAACACCTCGTCGAGCGCGTGCCTGGCGAGGGCGGTGCCGACCCCCTGGCCCTCGAACGACGCGTTCACCTCCGTGTGGGTGAAGATCACGAGCTCGTCGGTCTGCCGGTACTCCGCGAAGCCGGCCAGGGCACCGTCGACCCTGGCCTCCCAGCGGTGCTCGTCCTCGTTGCGGGTCACGACCACGTCGGTCACGGGGAACCACCTCCTGGGAGCAGCCTCTCACCCAGGACCTGGACCTCCGATCAGTCCCGCGCGCCGTCCCGCCCGCCGGCACGACGCACCGGAGCACGGGGCGGCATCTCGCCATGCGGCAGACGGCGTCCGAGCACCGGCTCTACGCTGGAGGTGTCGGCGTCGTAGGCCCCGCACGCTCCGGGGCCGTGGCGGCGCCTGCCCCTGTCGCCCCGCACCGAGGACCGTCCGTGACCGTTGCCTTCGTCGAGTCGGCCGCCCTGCGCGTGCGCGAGAGCCCGTGGGTGCCGTCGATCGGCCGGCCCGAGACCGTTCTCGACCGCGTGGTCTCCGGTGTCGGCACGACGTTCGCCACCTGGGCCTTCGCGGCATCACTTCTGCCGTCCCTGCTCCCTCGCACGGCCTGGCTCCAGGGAATCGTCTCCGGGGTGACCGTGGCGGTGGGGTACGGCATCGGCGCCGGCGCGCACGGACTCTGGACCTACCTCGGCATCCCGGGTGTGCGTGGCCGCCCGCGCAGCGTTCTCCTGACGGGGCTCGTTGGCCTCGGCCTGGTCGCCGCCGTCCTGTCGGGGTGGCGCCTGGTGGGCTGGCAGAACGAGATCCGGGACATGTTCGGGATGCCGCCGACGTCGCCGATGATCTGGCCGGTCATCGTGCTCGTGACCGTTCTCATCGCCGCGACCGGCGTGCTGCTGGCACGCCTGCTACGGCTCGGCACCCGGACCGCCGTCTCGTGGCTCGCACGACACCTGCCGCCTCGACTGGCGGTGGTGCTCGGCGTCGGGGTGCTTGGCGTCCTGTGCTGGGGGCTGTGGACCGGCGTCATCGTGCAGGGCTTCTTCGCGGGCGCCAATGCCATCTTCGCCGCCCAGGACCGAACCGGCAGCGAGAGCACTGACCGGCCGACGGCGCCGGAGCGTTCCGGCACGGCCGGCTCGCTCTCCCGGTGGGAGGATCTCGGGAGCTACGGCCGTCGCTTCGTCCATGGGGGCCCGACCATCGCGGACCTGCAGGCGGTCAACGGCCCGGGAGCCCGGATGCCGATCCGCGTGTACGCCGGCCTCAAGAGCGCCGCCACCGCGCAGGGCCGGGCAGAGCTCGTGTTGGCCGAGCTGGAGCGCACGGGCGCCTTCGACCGCGAGGTCCTCGTCGTCGCCACGACGACCGGGATGGGCTTCCTCGACCCGCGTGGCACCGATCCGCTGGAGTACCTGTGGAACGGCGACACCGCGATCGCCGGAGTCCAGTACTCGCACCTGCCGAGCTGGATCTCGCTCCTCGCCGACCAGGAGGCGGTCGTCGAGACGTCGCGGGCGGTCTTCGAGACGGTCCGTGCGCGATGGGCCGAGCTTCCCGAGGACGACCGGCCGGCCCTCTACCTCTACGGCCTGTCCCTGGGGTCCATGGGCGTCGAGAGCGTCCTCTCCTCCGTGAGCATCGTCAACGAACCGGTCGATGGGGCGCTCATGGTCGGCCCGCCCTTCCTGAGCGCGATGCACAGCCGTCTGGAGGCTGGCCGGGACGGCGGCAGCCCGGCATCCCTGCCGGTGTACGAGGACGGTCGGACGGTGCGGTTCACCGACGAGCGGGGCGGACTCGAGCGGGGAGGCGCGACGTGGGGGCCGACCCGGCTCGCGTACCTCCAGCACGCCTCCGACCCGGTGGTCTTCTTCTCGACGAACCTCGCCTTCGACGAGCCGGAGTGGCTCGCCGACGGCCAACGTGGCGCTGACGTCTCGCCGGCGATGGGGTGGTTCCCGGTGCTGACGATGTGGCAGGTGCTCGTGGACCTGCCGAGCGCCGGTGTGATGCCGGACGGCTACGGCCACATGTACTCCTCTACCGCGAACCTCCGGGCCTGGGCCGCGGTGACGCGGGCACCTGGCTGGACCCCTGCCCGCGAGGCCGCGATCTCGGCAGCACTGGCCCCCAGCTGACCGAGGACTACGCTGCCGCGCAGGACGATCGAGGAGGACGCATGTCGGCACCTGCGGGATGGCACCTGCAACCGGACGGGCGGGAGCGCTACTGGGACGGGGCCCAGTGGACCGAGCAGTTCCGGGTGCCCGCGCCGACCGAGCCCATGGACCCGACAGCGCCGCCGCCCCCGTCGTCGTGGACCCCGACGGTGGACGAGACCCAGGTACTCGACGTGTCGGGCACCCAGGCGATGCCGCAGGCCCAGCCCATCCCACCCTCGTCGCCCGGCTCCACGGCAGTGCCCGGGGCGTACGGCAGCGCCGAGCCCACGGCATACGCGAGCCCGGAGCCCTCGGCTCACCCGGCCCCGCCGCAGTACTCCTACCCGTCCGGTGCCGGGGGCCTCCCGCCGGCCGGACCGCCCGGCTCCGGGTACGGCACCCCTGGGGGGCAGTGGCAGGCGCCGCCACGGTCGGGCACCAGCGGACTCGCCAAGGGCTGCCTCGTCGCCGCCCTCGGCGTCGTCCTCCTCCTCGGCATCGCCGTCGTGGCCGGCATCTTCTTCATCTCCCGGGCCGCGGAGGAGGTCGTCGACAACCTCCCGTCCACCTTCCCCACCGAGCTCCCGAGCGGCCTTCCCACCGAGCTGCCCACCGACCTGCCGAGCGGAGTGCCGACGGAAGGGCTGGGCAACCGGATCGAGATCGCGGTCGGGAACGGCTTCGAGCTGCCGCGCGCGGTCGTCCAGGACGGCTGGAGGCTGGAGGCACAGGGAGGGGGAGTTCCGATCGTCCAGGTCAGGGGCATGCGCGCCACCCTCGAGGACGGCGACGGCTTCCCCGTGCTGTTCACGATGTCGGTGCCCGGTGACGGTGGCGACGTGGAGACGGTGTGCACCGCCACGGCCGGCTCATCGGGGGCGACGGTCGACGTGTCCTGTGTGCCGTTCTTCGGGGACGTCTCGGACGCAACGCGGGCGACCGTCACTGCCACGCTGTGAGCGACGCCGGACCCGAACGGGTCAGCCGCCGGCGCCCTGGCGGACGAGGTCCGCGACGAGCTCGACGGTTCGCAGGTCCTCCGCCTCGACCTCCGGGCTGAAGCCGAGCCTGGCGACGACCAGCCGGGCCGACGGCACCACGTACAGACGTTGGCCGTCGTGGCCGGACGCCCAGTAGGTGTCCTCCGGCAGCGCCGGGTCGACGAGCGAGCCGTCGGCCTGCCGGTTGACCCACCACCCGGCTGCGTACCCGCGCTCCTCCGACCGGGCGACCTTCGTGGGCGTCGTCGACCGCAGCATCCACCCCTCGGGCAGGAGGCGGTCACCGGCCCACACCCCGTCCTGGAGTGCGAACTGGCCGATCGCCGCCCACTCCCGTGGGGTGGCCCAGAGGTAGGAGCTGCACACCGGCGTGCCGGTGGGGTCGGCCTCCCAGGTCGCCGACGCCAGCCCGAGGGGGGCCAGCAGCTGCTGGCGTGGCAGGTCGGCGTCGGGGGCGTCGGCGAGGTCGGTGAGGACGCTGCAGAGGATGTTCGTCGAGCCGCCGGAGTACTGCTGGTAGGCGCCCGGCGGATGGGCGACGGACAGGCCGGCGGCATACCCGGCCATGTCCTCCTCGGCGTAGAGCATCCGCGTGATGGGAGTGCCGAGGGCGTAGGTCTCGTCCCAGGTGAGCCCGCTCGTCATCCGCATGAGCTGGTCGACGCTGATGGCGCGCTTCGCGTCCGTCCACTCCGGCCTCAGCCCGGTGTCCTCCACGGCGACGCGGTCCTGGAGGACGAGCCGGCCGACGAGCAGGTTGGTCACGCTCTTGGCCATCGACCACCCGAGCTGCGGCGTCTCGGCCGTGAAGCCGTCGGCGTAGCGCTCCGCGACGAGCTGTCCCTCGCGCAGGACGACGATCCCGCGTGTGCCGAGGGCTTCGGCGCGCGATGACGGGAGGTCGTCACCGAACGCCCGGGCGACGGCGGCGTCCACCTCCGGAACCACCTCGGGCACGGGCGCCTCGGACAGCGGGTTGAGGTCGGCCGTGATCTTCGTCGCCGAACCGAGCGAGGGCCTCTCCTTGGCGACCGTGCATCCGAAACCGGATGTGTACCACGCCTTCTGCGTCGACAGCGTGAAGAGGATCTGCGACGTGCTCGACCGGCCGGCCTCGTTGACGTAGCCCGTGATCAGGGGGACGAGGGGGTTGGACGGCAGGTCGGTGTCCGGGTCGTCCCGGCCCGCGACGAGGGTCACGGAGCACGAGTTCTTCGCGGCGTAGCCCGTGCCCGTCTCGAGGAGGGGGCGGGCGTAGAAGTAGCCGCCGACTCCCGCGCCCACGAGCAGGACGAGGAGCACCGCCAGGACACGGAGGAACACACGCATGGGCCGGACGGTACCTGCCCGGGGCGTCCCTAGGCGTCGGCCCGGCTCTCGAGGGGGAGGATGACGGCGCGTGCCACCTCGATCTCCGGTATGCCTGCGCGTCCCGCCGCCTGGGCCAGGACACCTCGGGCGGTGTCCTCGTCGACACCGCGCTCGGCCATGACCACGCCGGCGGCCTGGTCGAGCACCGCCCGGTCCTCGATGTGCTGTGGCGCCTGCCGCGCGGCGTTGCGGGTGGAGAACTCGAGGTCGGCGTCCCGGACGGCGCCGGGAGCCCAGGCTCCCATGATGGCGGCGAGGGCCTCGTGGTGGCCGTCGAACGCATCCGGCGCGGAGGAGTAGAGGTTGACGCCACCGGTGACCTTGCCGTCGGTGTGGATGGGCATCGACAACGTGCTGAGGACGCCGTGTGCCGCACTGACGCGCGCGAACGCCGCCCAGCGCTCCTCACCGAGGAGTCCGGCCTCCTGCTGACCGCCGGCGAGCGTGACGTCGTCGTCGACCGCGTCGACGCAGGGGCCTCCGACCGCGTACTGGACACCGTCCAGTGTGGCGATCTGCGGCGAGCTCGAGACCATCGTGAAGGTCAGCCCCTCGTGCACGAGCGACACGCTCAAGCCGACGCAGGTGGGGACGACCTTCTCGACGAGGCGGGCGGCCCGCGTCAGTTCGTCGACGAGGTCGTGCTCAGACCATGCTCCGATGCTTCGCAGGGCGTCGTGGGTCTCGGGCAACGGCTCCAGGCCCATCTGCTCTCCTTGTCCTCTTCTCGTCCTCTCCATGTCACCCGTCCTTGCCCGCACGCTCGCGGGCCAAACCTCGTCGGGATCAGGCATGACCCGGAGGCGGGGAGAACCACAGCCCTCAGGGTCGACCCGGTCCGAAGAGTTGTTCAGCCCGGCGGGGGCGTCGCTCCTGTCGAGGAGGTTCAGCCGAGTACCGCGTCCACGCACGGCCCCGTGCCGACATCGTGCTGCGCCCGGTCGATCGCCCCACGAGGCTCGGTCCTCGCGATGGTTCGCAACCTGCCGCCGTGCAGCAGGCTCACGCTCGGCCAGCGGGCACCGACGAGCTCGGCGGCACGCCGGTCGTCGCCAGACGTGGCAGGACCTGGTTGTCGACGAGGGACATCGCCGAGGCGATCGCCATGTGCATGTCGAGGTACTGGTACGTGCCGAGCCGACCTCCGAACCACACCCCCGGTTCGCGGCGGGCCAGCTCCCGATACCGCGCAAGCCGCTCCCGGTCCGCGGGCGCGTTCACCGGGTAGTACGGCTCATCGGTCGACGTGGCACTCCGCGAGTACTCCCGGACGACCACGGTGCGGTCCTTCGGGTAGTCCCGCTCGGGGTGGAAGTGGCGGAACTCGTGGATCCGGGTCCACGGCACGTCCTCGTCGGCGTAGTTCATGACCGGTGTGCCCTGGAAGTCCCCGACGTCGAGCACCTCCTGCTCGAAGTCGAGGGTGCGCCACGACAGCGGCCCCTCGGAGTAGCCGAAGTAGCGGTCCAGCGGACCGGTGTAGACCACCGGGACGTCGGCCGGGAGGTCACCCCGCACCTCGAAGAAGTCGGTGTCCAGCCGGACCTCGATGAGGGGTGACTCGGCCATCCGGGTCAGCCAGGCGGCATACCCGTCGGTCGGCAGTCCCTCGTGGGTGTCCTGGAAGTACCGGTTGTCGAAGGTGTAGCGGACCGGCAGCCGGGTGATGATGTCGGGGCTGAGCTCGCGGGGGTCGTGCTGCCACTGCTTGGCGGTGTAGCCCCGCACGAAGGCCTCGTAGAGCGGGCGGCCGATGAGCGACACCGCCTTGTCCTCGAGGTTGTCCGGCTCCCGGTCCGAGCCCTCGGCCGCCTGCTCCCGGATGAGCCGCCTCGCCTGGTCGGGGGTCAGGTGGCGGCCGAAGTACTCGCAGATCGTGCCGAGGTTGATCGGCATGGGGTAGACCCGGTCCTTGAAGACGCTGAAGACCCGGTGCTGGTAGCCGGTGAAGGTCGTGAACCGGTTGACGTACTCCCACACCCGCTCGTTCGAGGTGTGGAACAGGTGGGCACCGTAGCGGTGCACCTCGATCCCCGTGGTGGGCTCCGGCTCCGACCAGGCGTTCCCACCGAGGTGGCTGCGCCTCTCGAGCACCAGCACCCGGCGGCCGGTCGTGCGGGCCACCGTCTCGGCCACCGTGAGGCCGAAGAAGCCGGAACCGACGACGACGAGGGACGGCGCGTCGTGGCGGCTCACCACTGGACGGTCCGGGACGTGGCGCACGGCGCCGCCGTGCGGCAGGTCGGGCAGCATCCGCCGGCATCTCCCGCCGGGGGGTGCAGCAGGAGCACCGCGGACATCCGCGCCAGCAACGGGCGACGGAGGAAGGGCGTCGCCGAGCTGATGGCCGCCTCGGCCAGGGACGGGACCCCGGGACCGCTGAGCCGGAGGTGACCCAGGGCGGCATCCCGCAGGCCGTTGGTCGCGGCACCGACGCCGAGGTGGTGCGCCTCCTCCAGCGCGGCGGCGAGTGGCTCCCTGCGTGGAGCGGCGTCGAGCCGGGTCACCGCGCTCATGCCGGGGCCCCGCTGATCTCGTAGGCAGTGGCCGCCGTCGCCATCGCCACCGTCATCTGCTGCGCGATGGTGTCCCACTCGTGCCGTCGGGCGAGCACCCGGGCGCCTCGGTCCCGCTGCTCCGTGCACTCGTGGAGCGCCGCCCGGCACGCGTCCGCGAAGGCCGCCGCGCCGTCGACGAGCGAGACGACGCCCTCGTAGTCCGCCACGACGTCGGGCACCCTGGTCGAGACGACGGGGAGGCCCGCTGCCAGGTACTCCAAGGTCTTCGTCGGGCTGATGCTCCGGGTCGCCTCGTTGAGGGCGAACGGCATCAGCGCCACGTCGAGCTCCGCCATGATCGCCGGCAGCCGTTCGTACGCCGCCATCCCGGCGTACTCGATGTTCACGGCGTGGGGGAGGTCCTCCTCGTCGATCTTCGCCACCGGCCCGACCATCCGGATGGTCCAGTCGGGCAGCGCCCCGGCGAGCTCGGCCACGAGATCGAGGTCCACCCGCTCGTCGATCACACCGACGTAGCCGGCGACCGGCCGCGAGTGTTCGGAGCGCAGGGCCCGGGAGGCGGCGAAGTGGGAGGTCTCCACGCCGCTCGGGAAGAGCAGGCAGGGACCCGTGCGGTGCTGTGCCACCGAGCGGTGGAGGGACCGGCCGCCGGCGAAGACGACGGCGGCCTCGGAGAGCACGCGGCGGTGCCGCAGGACGAGTCCCTCGGGCGCCGACTTGAACGAGGCCAGGTCGTCCATGACGTCGTAGAAGAGCCGTGCGGGGGAGAGCTCCTCCGCGACGTCGAGAGCCATCGGCGTGTAGAGGAGGACGTCCGGCCCGGCGACCCCGTGCTGCGCGAGGAGCTCACGCAGGAGGGGTCCGTAGTCCTGCGACCCTGCGACGTCGAACCCGGGGTGCCCCCCACGGTCGAGGTCCCGCGGCAGCACGAGCCAGACCCGCGTCACCCCACCGCCGGCCGGCTCGGTTGCGAGCTCCGGCGCGGCGACGTCGCCGAAGGCCGGCTCCTCCACGAACCAGGTGCGCGCTCCTGCCCGGGTGCGATGCGCCGCGAACCGGGACACGAGGTGCTGCGGGCGCTGCCAGACCCACACCCATCGGAGGTGGGACAGCACGACGAGGTCGTTCATGGTGGTCGGGTCCTTCGGCTGGGCGGCCATGGCGGCCCTCCTGTCAATGGGAACGGGGATTGCCGGTGACGTCTCCTCCGGAGGCGGGTCCTCCCACTCCCAGTGGCCGAGCCGCGCGACGACGCCCGCGAGCTGCTCGTCACAGGGCTCCTGGAAGCGGTATGCCGGGAGCCGGGCGGGTGGTGCGCCACCCACCGCGGCCTCCCAGACGTCGGTGAAGCAGGTACGCGTCCGGGTGCCGCCGACCGCGATGCTGGTCACCCCGACCGGATCGGTGCGTCCTCCGGGGCGGGCGAGCAGCGAGTCCCAGTCGCACGAGTCGACGGAGGGGAACCAGCAGAATCCCTCGAGCCGGATGCCGTCGGCGACGGCGCGGTGGTACTCCTCGAGCATGTGCCGGAACCACGACGCGCGATCCGAGGGCAGACCGCGCACGTTCGTCTCGGCGAGGATCATCGGCACCTCGTACCGCTCGGCGTACTGCGCGGCGACGGCAGCGAAGCCGAGGGGGTGCGGGGAGGGCGAGTGGGCCCCGCGGTCGTCGTACCACCACTCGGAGTGGCTGTAGTAGTCCAGACCCAGGAGGTCGACCCGCACGGGTGGGAGGTCGAGGAGGGACTCGCCCCCGGCCTCGACCACGGACCGGAGGAACGGCCGCTCCAGGTCGAGGGACCGGCCGAGCGCGAGGTCCAGGAGGACGAAGCGACGGTCGTTGGCCATCGCGGCGTGGGCCGCCGGCCCGCCGGCCGTGCCACGGTGGTGCTCGCAGGTGTCGACCCACAGGTGCCGGGCGTCCGGTAGCAGGGCGCGCAGGCACTGCGCCGCCGCGCTGACCGCGGGAAGGACGTTGGTGGCCAGCCGGGTGAACCCGGCCGCCCCGCGGTCGTAGGGCGGCCACAGCGCCTCGTGGCCGGAGAGGAAGAGCGTGGCGAACGGCTCGTTGAACGCCGTGTACGCCGTCAGCCACGGGTAGCGCGAGGCCACCGCCTCGACGAACCTCAGGTAGGCCGGTCCGAAACCCGGGTCACGGAACCCGTCCACGAGCCACTGTGGATAGCTCGTGTGGTGCACGAGGTCGACGATCGGCTCGGCACCCCTGTGCTGCAGGTGCCCGAGGACGGCGTCGGTGTCGGTCCAGTCGTAACGCCCGCGCTCAGCCTCGATCCGGTGCCAGCGCAAGGGGTAGCGGAACCGTCGCACGCCGGCGTCGAGGTCGGCGTCGAGGTCGGCCCGCCAGTGGCTGGTGTGCTGGGTCGTCTCCGCCACGTCGACGCCGTGACCCGGGAGGAAGGTGCTCTCGAACGCCCCGATGAAGGGGATCCGCGCGAGATGGCGCGGTCCGGGCAGGAGAGAGCGGTGATCGTCCACGAGGTCCTCTCGGTCGGCCAGCCACCGGTCTCGACGAAACGCCGTGCTGGAGGTGGCTGCTGATCCAACCAAGGGGTCCGGGTCCTACCCGGTCGAAGCTCTGACAAACGTCAGGCGGCGGGGGTGTGGGTGTGGGGGGTGGTGTCGGTGTCCTGGAGGTGGGTGCGCAGGCGGGTGAGGGTGGTGCGCAGGATGCGGGAGACCTGCATCTGGGAGACGCCGATGTGGTCGCCGATCTGGGTCTGGGTGAGCTCGTCGACGAACCGGAGCCGGAGGACGAGGCGTTCGCGGTCGGTGAGGTGGGTGATGGCCTGGCGCAGGGCGTCGTGCAGGTCGTAGGTGGTGGTGGTGCAGTCGGTGGTGAGGAGGTGGTCGGCCAGGGGGGTGCCGGCGGGGGTGGGGGCGTCCAGGGAGGTGGCGTGGTACCCGGCGGAGCAGGAGCGGGCCTCGGCGACGTCGGCGGTGCTGACGGTGAGGACGGCGGCGATCTCGGTGTCGTGGGGGTCGCGGGCGAGGTGGTGGCGCAGGCGTTCCTCCTCGGTGACCAGCGCGGCGCGCAGCTCCTGGATCCGCCGGGGTGGGCGCACCGACCAGCCGTGGTCGCGGAACCAGCGCTTGACCTCCCCGGAGATGGTCGGGGCGGCGTAGGCGGCGAACCCGGGGCCGGTGCCGGGGCGGTACCGGTGGACGGCCTTGACCAGGGCGGTGCGGGCGACCTGGAGCAGGTCGTCGGTCTCGATGCCCCGCCCGGCGTACCGCAACGCGATCGCGTCGGCCAGGGGCAGGGCGGCCAGGACCATCCGCTCACGCAGCTCCGCGGCCTGCTCCGTCGTGGCCGCCGCGGCGGCGGTGGCGAGCTCCTCGACGTCGGTGTCGATGTCGTGGTGGCGGGTCCCCACCGGCGCCGCGCCCCCCACCGGGGTGGGCGTCTCGGCGGTGCTGGTGGCGGTCGGGGTCGGGGCGGTGGTCTGGGGCACGGTCTCGTCCTTTGCGAAGGAAACGACGATGGCGCCACTGCTGGACCATGGGCCACACCCACGACACAGCGGGTGCGACCTGCCGCACCGGTTCGGGGCTGCGACTGGGACCGACCGTAGCAACGCCCCACCCCCACCGGGGCTTTGCGAACAGCACTTCTCGTCG